>Ga0209777_10000061_pt1 | contig 178398 bp, 176 predicted proteins | sample FrelakmetHBP12HB_FD_187147 | JGI IMG/M metagenome (GOLD analysis project Ga0209777, IMG submission 187147) | Freshwater lake sediment microbial communities from the University of Notre Dame, USA, for methane emissions studies -HBP12 HB (SPAdes)... | ecosystem: Environmental > Aquatic >...
TTTGATGCTGTCTTGGTTCTGGGCCCGAGCCATAGGGCATTTTTCCACGGCGTTTCCATATATGACAGAGGCGGATATGAAACCCCCTTAGGCGTTGTTTCCGTGGATGTGACCTTGGCAAATGATATAATGGCCCAAAGCGAAATGATATCCTACATACCGTCTGCTCATTCTCAGGAACATTCACTCGAGATTCAACTCCCTTTTCTTCAAGCCGCACTCGGAGAATTTCGCTTTGTTCCACTTGTCATGGGGGAGCAAGACCTTAAGACATGCGAAAACCTAGCTGAGAGCATAGTCAATGCGATCAATGGCAGGAATGTCTTGATCGTGGGAAGTTCCGATCTTTCGCATTTCCACTCTTATGAGAGGGCTGTGAAGCTTGATTCGGCAGTGATCAAACGTATAGAAAAGATGGACGGCAGGGGCCTCTTGGAAGATTTGAAAAAAAATCTATGTGAGGCCTGTGGCGGAGGGCCAGCAGCTGTGACCATGATGGTTTCAGAAAAATTGGGTGCAGATAGGGCTAAGTTGCTGAAATATGCCAATTCGGGAGATGTGACGGGAGATAGAAGAAGCGTTGTCGGTTATGCTTCCGCTATTTTTTATAAGGGCCGGGATTCTTAGATTTCAAAAAAGCTTCGGTTTCTGCACATGCAGGTCGTCGTGCCTCAGATTCCTTATATTCTGCCATGTGAATAAACGGACCCCAAGCAGGCGCCCATGAACAGATCACAGATTAAAATAATGAATTCGTTACTTACACCCCCTTACTTGAAAGCTATACTAAGTTTTTCCATGCAAGTTATTGAGATGTTGGGGAGGTATCATTATGGCGCTGACAGACCTGGAAAAAAAGGCGCTTCTTGATGTTGTAAGAAAAACAATAGAGGCCAGACTAACAGGTAGGTCTCTCCCGGAGCTTCATTTGTCCTCGGAAGTACTGAAAGAAAAAAAGGGAGCCTTTGTAACTGTTAAAAAGCACAGTCATCTCAGGGGTTGTATCGGTTATATCGAGGCGAGAAAACCGCTTTACAAAACCGTGGGAGAAATGGCTCTGGCCGCTGCCTTCGATGATCCACGCTTTCCTCCGTTAAAGCCGGACGAGCTGAAGAACATAACTGTCGAGATATCCGTACTGAGCCCGCTCAAAGAGGTTAAGAACATAGATGAAATAGAAGTAGGCATCCACGGCCTTTATATTACTAAGGGGTTTCATTCCGGCCTTTTGCTGCCGCAAGTGGCCACGGAATATGATTGGGATAGCTTGACATTTCTTCAGGAAACCTGTTGCAAAGCCGGCCTTCAACGGGATGCCTGGAAAGATAAGGATGCCAAAGTTTATAAATTTTCTGCTGAGGTCTTTGGCGAGCATTGATTGACGGTCTCCAAGGGAGCCGCAAACCTGTCTGGATGCTGACGGCAAGAAACATTCAAATGTGATGCTGCTTGCAACTCCAAATTTCCGGCAAAAAAAGAAAAGGTTACATTGCACCCATTGCCTCCTCCTGAGCGGGGGGATTACTTAGTCGCCTCCGGGCCAGAGGGCTGAGGTGTACGTTTATAGATGTCGAAGTGACCAGGAATGCTTCGACATGTGAAATGTTGATATGCAAGGAAGTCATTCTTTGCTAATTTTGAAATTACGGGCAGATATTTAACCTTCAATAAAATGAAGTTTATGCAATATATTCATCAACACTTAAAATCTTTTCTCCACAGTACTTTCTTATACATGCTGAGCCGATGCGCAAATCTTTCAGCACAACAATACAAAAAATAATTGTTGACAAATTTTGATTATGGAATTACCATTAGAGGCTTTTGTTTTTGGGAGATTTTTACCGCTCTTTTGTAGGATGTAAATGAAGTTTCCCGTTCTGGTTAGTAAGTCGGCTGGCGTAGCTCAACAGGTAGAGCAGCTGATTTGTAATCAGCAGGTTGCGGGTTCGAGTCCCATCGCCAGCTCCAGCTTTTGGTGATGTAACTGGAGGGGTACCCGAGTGGCCAAAGGGAGCAGACTGTAAATCTGCCGGCGAAGCCTACGGAGGTTCGAATCCTCCCCCCTCCATCAGGGAAATGAATTGGCCAGAAACCCTTGAGGGATGGACTTCAGGGTGCACTTCAATATCTTTTGAGAGCGGGAATAGCTCAGGGGCTAGAGCGTCAGCCTTCCAAGCTGAGGGTCGCGGGTTCGAATCCCGTTTCCCGCTCCATTTTATTGCTTAACTTTTTTTAAAGATGTGTTTCGATGTGCTGATTATATGGGGTGCATGGAATAAGAAGTCCTTTTGATGAATTCGTTAGCCCACGTAGCTCAGTAGGTAGAGCACATCCTTGGTAAGGATGAGGTCACCAGTTCAATCCTGGTCGTGGGCTCCATTACGGTAAAAGTAGGTTAACTATGAGAAATATTATTACCTTGGCCTGTACAGATTGTAAGCAGAGAAATTATACGACGACGAAGAATAAGCGAACCATGCAGAATCGACTTGAGTTGATGAAATATTGTAAATTCTGTCGATCTCATAAGCTTCACAGGGAAACTAAATAATTTTCTTTTATCAGGGAATATGCAGCAGAATGAACAGGCCAGTAGCTCTAATGGATAGAGCGCCGGACTCCAAATCCGGATGCTGGGGGTTCAAGTCCCTCCTGGCCTGCCATTTTGTTTCAACGAAATTTGGCCTTTTATATTGGAGTGACGCGAAGAAAAGATTTGGTCAAACTGACCTTGAGCTATTGAAACGGGACGAAGGACCTGAGCTTTGATCTAAAAGGATTGCACTGATGAATAAGGTAAAAATAATTGCTGAAAAAATAGTACGCTTTTTAAAAGAAGCAAAGATTGAATTAAGAAAAGTGACGTGGCCTTCTCCCAGGCAAACCCTTGCTTCCACTTCTGTGGTGATAATTGTGGTGATAATTGTATCCATATTTTTAGGTATCGTGGATTTTGGTTTGGCTAAGGCAATAAGGATGGTTTTGGGTTAGAGTCTATGGCGTTCAAATGGTATGTCGTTCATACGTATTCCGGCTTTGAGAACAGGGTAAAAATCTCTCTGAATGAAAGAATAGAAGCAGCAGGAATGCAGGAACAGTTTTCGGATATCCTTATTCCGGAAGAAGATATCGTAGAACTGGTGTCAGGAGAGAAGAAGACATCGAAAAGGAAGTTTTTTCCCGGGTACATCCTCGTCAGGATGGAGATGAATGACGAAACGTGGCACCTTGTCAAAGGGACACCCAAGGTGACGGGGTTTATTGGGGGTAAGGATAAACCATCGCCAATCCCTGATAAGGATGTGGATAACCTCAAGACCAGGATAGATGAAGGAACTTTAAAACCAAAACCAAAATTCAGGTTTGAGGTCGGCGATCACGTAAGGATAATTGATGGTCCATTTACGAACTTTGATGGTGTTGTCGATGAAGTCAAGCCGGAGAAGGGAAAGTTAAGGGTCATCGTCAGCATATTTGGCAGGTCAACGCCGGTTGAACTGGATTTTATCCAGGTTGTTCAGCAGTGATAAAGGGATAGGTTACCAACAACAAGACAATTAGGGTGGTCATAATGGCAAAAAAAGTTATAGCGAATATAAAGCTTCAGATTAAGGCAGGCAAAGCAACTCCATCTCCCCCCATCGGGCCTGCCTTAGGGCAACATGGGGTCAATATTATGGAGTTCTGCAAGGCATACAATGCCATGACACAAAACCAGGAAGGTACGGTGATTCCCGTCGTTATAACAGTCTATGCTGATAGATCCTTTACCTTTGTTACTAAGACTCCGCCGGCATCTGTGCTTCTCAAACAGGCTGCCAAAATTGCCAAAGGTTCCGGGGACCCGAGGCGGGAGAAGGTCGGCACTGTGACACGTGAGCAGATCAGGGAGATCGCCGCTTCAAAATATAACGATCTCAACGCTGTTAATATAGAAGGGGCAATCAGAATCATTGAGGGAACGGCACGGTCAATGGGAATCGAAATAGCAGGATAAAATAACTGGGGACATTGTCAAGAAACCCACAATCCGTGTGGGCGTGTAAAGTTAAACATTTTCCATTGCGGGAAGCCCAGCCCCGTGAATGGCAATATCAATGACAGAGGTTTTGACATGGTTAAGAGAGGCAAGGCTTACGCAGAAGCGAAAAAAAAGGTCGAGGCAGGGAAGCGATATACCTTAAGAGAGTCTGTACAATTGGTCGTCGGTACTGCGAGAGTAAAGTTTGATGAAACCGTCGATGCGGCCATCCGGTTGGGAGTAAGTCCACAACACGCTGATCAGATGGTCAGAGGCAGTGTTGTTTTGCCAAATGGATTAGGCAAGTCAGTCAGGGTGCTTGTCTTCGCGAAAGGAGAAAAGGAGAAAGAGGCCCTCGATGCGGGTGCCGATATTGTCGGTTCAGACGATATCATTGAAAAAATTAAGGGAGGATGGCTCGACTTTGACAGGGTGATTGCCACACCCGATATGATGGGCAATGTTGGGAAGCTGGGGAAGATTTTAGGTCCCCGCGGATTAATGCCTAATCCAAAGGTAGGTACAGTAACCTTTGACGTGGCGAAGGCTGTCAATGAACTAAAATCCGGTAAGGTTGAATTTCGCGTAGAAAAAACAGGTATAGTGCATAGTCCGGTTGGAAAGGTGTCTTTTGGAGCGGATAAGTTAACGGAAAATATCAGTGCTCTTTTGGAAGCGATTATCAAGCTGAAACCGGCATCGAGTAAGGGAACTTACCTCAAAGGAATATCGTTGTCCACCACTATGGGGCCGGGGATAAAAGTTGATCCCTTGGATGTAAGAAATATTTGAAATTAGGACCGGCATAAATATGTGCCTGCGGGCCTGGTGAACTTGTATTTACTAAAAGAAGGTTTTGTGAAAATGGCGGCTTCGCAAAATGGATACATGGAATATGGCCTTCTTACGATGCCGTCGGATTTGATGATGCAATAATAGAAGTCTGAGACAGCAGGTACAGGGGTTTAAACGAGTTGAATCGGCCTGCCGAGACCAGTGGATGGTTTTGTAGCAACTTGATTCAGTAATGTACATCATGTTTAGGAACTCCCCTGTATGATGAATAGTTCTCTGACTTCCTATGACATTCTTGTTTTGCAAAAGGTAGCGGTTTTACAAATTTAATGTAGCGAAAGGAGGTTAAAGATTGGATCGGAGAACTAAGGAAAAGGTTGTAGCTGAGCTTCATGAAAAACTTAAAGATACCAAGTTGGCTGTTCTTGCCGGTTATACTGGCATGAATGTTGAGAAGTTGACTGTCTTGAGAAATACTTTACGCAAGTCAGGCACCGAACTTCGGATCGTTAAAAACACGCTGCTCGGAATTGCCTCGGAAAATACCGATTTTGGTGGGCTGAAAGAGTATTTCAAAGGACCATTGGCTATTCTCTTGAATCGCGGGGATGTGGTCCGGCCGACAAAGGTATTAGTTGAATTTGCCAAAAAGAACGCCGAGCTGGAAATAAAGGTCGGTATGCTAAATGGCAAGGTATTGAGCAGGGATCAGCTCAGCGCGCTGTCAGAATTGCCGAGCAGAGAAGTCCTTCTCGGAAAACTCCTTTCCGTTATGGTAGGAGTCCAAACTTCGTTAGTTAACGTATTAAGCGGGGTGCCGAGAAGCTTTATTTGCGCGCTTGACGCTTATCGTGCAAAAAAACAATCAGGAAACTAAAATATACAGGAGAGGATAAGAAAGATGGCCAGTAAAATTACAAAAGATGATGTCATAAAATTTATTGAAGAAATGACGGTCCTTGAACTTTCTGAGTTAGTAAAGGAACTGGAAGAAAAATTCGGTGTATTTGCAGCCGCGCCTGTGGCAGTGGCTCAAGTTTCTGCAGGGCCTGAACAGGCAGCGCAGGCAGAGGAGAAAACAGAATTTAATGCTATTCTAACCGGATTTGGCGATCAAAAAATTCAGGTGATCAAGGTTGTTAGGGCTCTTACCAGTCTAGGGCTTAAGGAAGCCAAAGACTTGGTAGATGGTGTGCCAAAGCCAATTAAGGAGGGTGTTTCGAAAGAAGAAGTAGCAGATATAAAGAAGAAGATAGAAGAAGTCGGGGGTACCGTAGAAATTAAGTAACAGGCGAACAAAATGCAATAATTACTGTTCGGAGATTTTACAATCCTAAGTGACGAGAATAACTGATTCTGTGTTTGCAAATATATTTTAATAACACAATAAGGATAATATGAACGAGTTTAGAAAGAATTTTGGCAGTATAAAAAAAATCCTAGATATACCAAATCTGATTGATATTCAGAAGAAGTCTTACGAGAAATTTCTTCAGAAAGATTTGTCCCCGTTGGAACGCGGAAGCTTCGGACTTCAAGGTGCATTCAAAAGCGTCTTCCCAATCTCCGACTTTAGCGGGAAATGTTCGCTGGAATTTGTAAGTTACAAGATCGGAGACGTCAGATATGACGTGAAAGAGTGTATCCAAAAAGGTATGACCTATGCGGCTCCTTTGAAGATTGTAGTGAGGTTGGTTGTCTTTGATGCTGATCGCACCTCCGGGCATAAAACCATCCGGGATATAAAGGAGCAGGAGATATACTTCGGAGAAATTCCATTGATGACAGACAACGGCACCTTCATCATGAATGGTACGGAAAGAGTCATCGTTAGTCAGCTTCATAGATCGCCGGGTATATTCTTTGATCACGATAAAGGGAAAACGCTAGCCAGTGGGAAGCTGATTTATTCAGCGAGGATCATACCTATTAGAGGATCTTGGCTGGATTTTGAATTTGATTCAAAAGATCTCCTCTACGTGAGGATCGACAGGCGAAGAAAGATGCCTGTGACGATTCTATTTAAGGCTATGGCAAACTCTACGGAATTCCTCCTCAGTTATTTTTACAATATTGAGAAGGTATTTATAGACCATAATAAGTTTTATATGATTGTGGATGAATCCCTCGTAGGCGAGAAGGCCCCCGAAGATATAAAGGAGCCTGGATCCGGTGAAGTGATTGTTAAGAAGATGCGGAAGTTTACCAAAGCCCACATCAAGAGAATGACTGAGCTGAAGATCAAACGGATACAGATTAAGGACTCAGACATAGTTGGGAAGATCCTTGCCTCAAATGTAATGGATCCCAACACCGGCGAAGTATTGTTGAGATGCAATGAAGAGTTAACACTCGATGGTCTGGAGCAGGTCAGTGAAAGAGGGGTTCGGGAGCTTAGGTTTATTTACATGGACGAGGAAAGATCCAATGCTTCAATTAAAGATACTCTACTGATCGATAAGATTGAGAATGAGGAAGAGGCAATAATCGAGATATACAGAAGGTTGAGGCCGAGTAACCCGCCGACACCGGAGACGGCGCATAAGTTTTTCAACAGCCTCTTTTTTGATCCTGCAAGTTACGACCTCTCGGACGTGGGAAGGGCCAAGATGAATTACAAGCTTCGCCGGGATGTTCCTATAGAAGTAACAGTCCTTCGTAACGAGGATATCCTTGCCGCTGTCAAATATCTCATTGATCTGAAAAATGGTGCTGGTGACTGCAGTGTCGACGACATTGATCACTTGGGAAACCGTAGAATCCGGTCGGTGGGCGAACTGATCGAAAATCAGTACCGCATAGGTCTGGTTCGAATAGAGAGGGCCATCAAGGAGAGAATGAGCCTCCAGGACATTGAAACCATGATGCCCCACGAGCTTATAAATGCTAAGCCGGTATCTGCCGTTGTGAATGAATTTCTTGGAAGCAGCCAACTTTCCCAGTTCATGGATCAGACTAATCCCCTTGCGGAGATTACCCACAAGAGAAGGCTTTCCGCCCTTGGTCCCGGTGGTCTCACCCGCGAAAGGGCTGGATTTGAGGTCAGGGATGTTCATCCTACCCATTATGGTCGCATCTGTCCTGTTGAAACACCGGAAGGCCCCAATATAGGTCTCATTGTTTCCCTCAGCACATATGCACGGGTCAATCCATTCGGTTTTATAGAAACACCTTACAGAGTAGTTAATAACGGAAGGGTTCTTGACGAAGTTCGCTACCTGACAGCCATTGAAGAGGAAAAGTACAGTATCGCACCGGCAGACAGTACCCTTGACGGCAGAGGAAGGTTTGTCGGAGAACTGGTTTCTGCCAGAAAGGGGAGCGATTTCCTATCTATTCCGCCGACCGAGATCAATTTGATGGATGTATCTCCGGATCAGCTTGTCAGTATTGCGGCAGCAGCGATTCCGTTTCTTGAGCATGATGATGCCAACCGGGCACTCATGGGTTCCAATATGCAACGACAGGCAGTTCCCCTTTTAAGACCCGAAGTTCCCATAGTGGGTACGGGGATGGAATCTATTGTTGCCAGGGACTCAGGCGCAGTTGTTGTGGCGAGGCGCTCCGGAGTAGTTGAGCAGGTGGACGCTTCAAGGATTGTGGTCAAGTGTGACGGGGACGAACAGGATGAACTTGATACAGGCGTTGATATCTATAACCTTGCAAAGTATCAGCGCTCAAACCAGGATACCTGCTTTAACCAGAAGCCCATTGTAAATAAGGGAAATTGCGTCAACAAGGGTGATATCATTGCTGATGGTCCCGCCACGGATTCCGGGGAACTTGCATTAGGGCGAAACGTGATGGTCGCTTTCATGTCATGGGGGGGATACAACTATGAAGATTCTATACTGGTAAGCGAAAGACTCATAAAAGATGATATCTACACATCGATTCATATTGAAGAATTCGAGACAATGGCGAGAGATACGAAACTGGGTAAGGAGGAGATCACAAGGGATATTCCTAACGTAGGAGAGGAGGCCCTCAGGAACCTTGACGAAAGCGGCATTGTCAGGATGGGCGAATTTGTGAAATCAGGGGATATTCTTGTTGGGAAGATCACCCCGAAGGGAGAGACTCAGTTATCTGCGGAGGAAAAACTACTTCGGGCGATATTTGGTGAAAAGGCAAGCGACGTTCGAGACACATCTCTTCGAGTTCCCCCTGGCGTTGAAGGTACAGTGATAGATGCCAAAGTATTTACCAGAAGAGGTTCTGAAAGGGACCACAGAACGCAATCCATCGAAGATGAAGCCATGAGCGATTTGTTTAAAGACCGGGATGACGAAATCAGGATCATCACCGAAAGTGTCAAAAACAATATTGCCAGCATGTTCATCGGAAAAACTTCTGCCTCAAAGCTGGTCGATCCAAAGAAGAAAAAGATGTTATTGAAAAAAGGAGAGTCAATTGAGAGAGAAGTTCTGGAAAAGATACCGTTTGGCCTGTGGAAGGAAATTTCTCTTGTCCGTGATGAGGCGACGGAGGAGAAAATAGGCACTTTGATTGCAAATTATGAAAGAAAAAAAGAGATCATTGAGGCATTCTTTGAGGAGAAAATCAGTAAGCTGAAGGCAGGCGATGAGCTTCCTCCAGGAGTGATCAAAATGGTCAAAGTTTATCTCGCCATCAAAAGAGGACTTTCCGTAGGTGACAAGATGGCCGGAAGGCACGGTAATAAAGGGGTATTGTCGAGGATACTCCCGGAAGAAGATATGCCTTATTTTAAGGATGGAACACCTGTTGACATAATTTTGAATCCGTTAGGGGTTCCTTCACGCATGAATGTCGGGCAGATCCTTGAGACTCATTTAGGCTGGGCCGCAAAGGGGTTGGGTGAGAAGATCAATGCCATGCTGGAAAAGCATCACAGTACCGATCGGTTGAAAAAGGAATTGCGAAGCATTTATTCCTCGCCTGATTTTGATCGTTTTATCGATGGTATCTCTGAGGACAAGCTCAGAGAATTCATAAGCAAATTAAAGAGGGGTATTTTGGTTTCTACTCCGGTTTTTGATGGTGCAGAAGAAAGCGAAATCAGGGATATGCTGAAGAAGGCGGGCATGCCTGAGAACGGACAAACTATTCTTTTTGACGGGAAGACCGGTGACCCTTTTGATCATGAGGTCACGGTCGGCATGATTTATATGCTGAAGCTACATCATCTTGTTGATGACAAAATTCACGCAAGATCCATAGGGCCCTATTCCCTGGTGACTCAACAGCCCCTTGGCGGAAAAGCACAATTTGGTGGTCAGAGGCTTGGTGAAATGGAGGTGTGGGCCATGGAAGCCTATGGTGCTGCTTACTCACTGCAGGAGTTCCTTACGGTTAAGTCCGATGATGTGGCAGGCAGAACGAGGATATACGAAGCTATCGTGAAGGGTGAGCATACATTTGAACCGGGGCTCCCAGAGTCATTCAATGTTCTTGTCAAGGAACTGCAGAGTCTTTGCCTTGATGTGGATTTAATTGAAGAAGCGTGAGAACATGAAACATGATTTTGTTTTGGAGAGCATTTAGAATTTAGGGTTTGCAATTGATAACCCTCTAATAATCAGGAGATATAAATAGTGGAAGATATTTTTAGTTATTTTGAAAAACCGAAGGATCCCATCAGGTTTAGCGCAATCAAGATGTCACTTGCTTCGCCGGAGAAGATACTTTCGTGGTCCCATGGTGAGGTCAAGAAACCTGAGACGATTAATTACAGGACATTCAAGCCGGAAAGAGATGGACTGTTTTGCGCAAAAATATTCGGCCCCGTAAAAGATTACGAGTGTCTCTGTGGCCGCTATAAGCGGATGAAATATCGCGGCGTTGTATGTGAGAAATGCGGTGTAGAGGTTATCCAATCAAAAGTCCGCAGAGAAAGGATGGGCCACATTACCCTGGCGACACCAGTGGCTCATATATGGTTTCTCAAGAGTCTTCCGAGCCGAATAGGAAATGTCCTCGATTTGAGCCTCAAGGAACTTGAAAAGGTTCTTTATTTTGAGTCCTGGATAGTGCTGGACCCAAAGAACACCCCCCTGAAGAAAAAGGAACTCCTGTCTGAGGAAGAGGTTAGTGAATTACGAGAACAGTATGGCGAAGATGCTTTTGAAGTTGGGATTGGAGCTGAGGCCGTTAGAAAACTTCTCGACGAAATAGATCTGATAAAAATCGATGAAGAACTGCGGGAAGAACTAAGATCGACCGTTTCTGATACGAAGAAGAAGAAGCTTGTCAAGAGGCTGAAAGTAATCGAGTCCCTGAAAAAATCCAAGACAAACAGACCTGAATGGATGATTCTCACAGTGTTGCCTGTCATCCCTCCGGATCTGCGACCGTTGGTGCCGCTGGATGGAGGCCGTTTCGCGACGTCCGACCTTAACGATCTTTACAGGCGGGTAATCAATAGAAATAACCGTTTGAAGCGCCTGCAGGAATTAAACGCGCCGGAGATCATAGTTAGGAACGAAAAGAGAATGCTCCAGGAGGCCGTTGACGTTCTCTTCGATAACGGCAGAAGGGGCAGGGCTATCACTGGTTCCAATAAGAGGCCTCTCAGGTCCCTGTCCGACATGCTGAAAGGGAAACAGGGCAGGTTCAGGCAGAACCTGCTTGGCAAAAGGGTTGATTACTCAGGACGATCGGTCATTACAGTGGGGCCTGATCTTCGGCTTCATCAATGCGGTCTTCCCAAGAAGATGGCGCTGGAGCTTTTTAAACCATTTATCTATAACCGCCTCGAGGAGAAGGGTTATGTAACCACTGTGAAAAGTGCAAAAAAGATGGTGGAAAGAGAGACTGCCGAAGTATGGGATGCACTGGATGAAGTTGTTCGCGAATATCCAGTTATGCTCAACAGAGCTCCTACCCTGCACAGGCTTGGCATTCAGGCCTTTGAGCCGGTCCTAATTGAGGGGAAGGCGATACAGCTCCATCCCCTGGTCTGCACGGCATTTAACGCCGATTTTGATGGGGACCAGATGGCCGTCCACATACCCCTGTCCATTGAGGCTCAGACAGAGGCCAGAGTTCTGATGATGTCAACAAATAATATACTTTCTCCAGCCAATGGGAAGCCAGTTATTAACCCCAGTCAGGATATCGTGCTCGGGATTTATTACCTGACGCGGGCCAGGTCTAACGTCAAAGGTGAGGGGATGACTTTTTCAGATCCTGGAGAAGTTCGTAGAGCCCTCGATGCGGATGCCGTTCGTATCCACGCAAAGGTACGAGTTCGTATCGGCGGTGAATTGAAGGATACAACCGTTGGCAGGGTTATTCTTTATGATATTATCCCTCAAGAGATTTCTTTCGATGTCATCAATAAAGTGATGAATAAGAAGGAACTGGCGAATCTTATTGATATTTGTTACCGGTCGTGTGGCGCAAAGACGGCAGTCTTGCTGGCCGATCAACTTAAGGATTTAGGATTTAAATATGCAACGTCTTCGGGATCATCTATTGCGATCCATGATATGGTCATCCCAGAGAACAAAAAAGATATAGTAGCTTTGGCTGATAAGGAGGTACTGAAAGTACAGAATCAGTATATGGATGGTCTTATTACGGATGGTGAGCGCTACAATAAGGTCATCGATATCTGGTCGCAGGCGACAGAAAGGATTGCCGCTGAGATGTTAAGCGGCATCGGGGCAGAAGAAAATAAGGCACATACTGGGACGAGGAGACGGAGAGAAAGCATGAATCCCATCTATATGATGGCCGATTCTGGTGCGAGGGGCAGTGCTGTTCAGATCAGGCAACTTGCGGGGATGAGGGGTCTGATGGCTAAACCATCAGGGGAAATTATCGAAACCCCGATCACCGCAAACTTCCGAGAAGGCCTTACTGTTCTTCAATACTTTATATCCACTCATGGCGCAAGGAAAGGTCTGGCCGACACGGCCCTGAAAACAGCCAATTCCGGATATCTGACCAGACGGCTTGTCGATGTGGCCCAAGATTGTATTATAAGTGAAAATGATTGCAATACCATTGATGGAATTTATGTTTCAGCCCTAATGGAAGGCGGGGAGATTATAGAAGCGGCCGGAGAAAGAGTTCTCGGCAGAGTTGCTCTTGAAGAAATAAGGGACCCTTTTACCGGTGAAATCCTCGTGCATGCGAATGAGGAAATAGATGAAGCCCTAGCAGAGAAAATTGATAAGTCCGGTATAGAAAGGGTAAATATAAGATCTGTTCTGACATGCAAATCAAAGCAAGGCGTCTGCGCCAGGTGCTATGGAAGAGACTTGGCTCATGGTCATCTCGTCAATATAGGTGAGGCCGTTGGTATTATTGCCGCTCAGTCCATCGGTGAACCTGGAACTCAGCTAACAATGCGTACATTTCACATCGGCGGTACTGCAAAGTTTGAGGAACGTTCCACCCTTGAAGCAAGGCATGACGGCACCGTGAAGTACGTGAACCTCAATACTGTTAAGGGTCATGGGAAGGATATCGTTGTCATGAACAGAAACGGAGAAGTTCATGTCCTTGACGAACAGGCCAGAAGCCGCGGAAAATACCCGGTCCCATATGGAGCCCATCTCAAAGTCAAAAATGGCAACGTCGTGAAGACGGGGGATCTGCTTGCGGAATGGGATCCTTTTTCCATACCGATACTTGCCGAGGTTGACGGGACTGTAAAGTATGGCGACATATTAGAAGGAAAGACAATGCAGGAACAGGTCGATGAAGTAACCGGTCTCTCAAGAAAGGTTATAGTCGAATATAAGGGTGCCAACTTACGTACGCGGGTTTCCATCAAAGACGGGAAAGGCAAGACAGTTAAGATCCCCGGTACGAATTCCGTAGCAAGATATCTCCTGCCCGTGGGTGCAAATCTTGTGGTTTCCGAGGGCGATAAGGTCAAAGCAGGCGACAGTGTTGCCAAGATTCCCAGAGAAACGACTAAAACCAAGGATATCACGGGAGGTCTTCCAAGAGTCGCAGAGCTTTTTGAGGCTCGAAAGCCTAGGGAATTCGCTGTTATAAGTGAGATTGACGGCACGGTGTCATACGGTAAAGATGCAAAGGGGAAAAGGAAAGTAATTATCACCCCGGACGTGGGAGAAGATAAGGAATATCTCATTCCTAAAGGAAAACATGTCAGCGTTCAGGAAGGCGACAGGATTCAAGCCGGTGAAGCGCTGATGGATGGTGTACACAATCCCCATGATCTTCTTGCGATCAAAGGCGAAAAAGCGTTGGCCCGGTACCTCGTGGATGAGGTGCAGGAGGTGTACAGACTTCAGGGAGTGAAGATCAATGACAAGCATATGGAGATAATTGTGCGCCAGATGCTGCGCAGGGTGAAGGTGAAAGACCCGGGCGACACGTCATTCATCGCTGATGAGCAGGTCGAAAGATATCGTTTCCAGGAAGAAAACGAGCGAGTCGTTAGTAAGGTGGGAAAGCCAGCTATCGGGGAACCGATGCTTCTGGGCATTACCAAGGCATCTCTGAGCACGCAGAGTTTCATATCTGCGGCCTCCTTCCAGGAGACAACACGTGTCCTTACGGAAGCAAGCCTTGCCGGAAAGATAGACTATTTAAGGGGGCTCAAGGAGAACGTAATAATGGGGCGACTGATTCCCGCAGGGACTGGTCTTCCTATGTACAGGAAGCTGGGCATCAAGGTGGCGGATGCTGAGAGCGCAGTCGAACTGCAAAGTCAGGAGACGGATGAAAAATTAATTGAAAAAAATATTGACATAAAGGCCGCAAATTGATAGAAAATCATCTTTTATGCACGAATGGGTATAAGTTAAGAAAATTATAGGAGGAATGATGCCGACGCTGAATCAATTGGTCCGCAAGGGAAGGACAAGAATACAAAAGAAGACGTCCACACCTGCTCTGGCCGGTTCGCCGCAGAGACGGGGTGTTTGCGTTCGCGTGTATACCTCCACACCCAAGAAACCAAATTCTGCTTTGAGAAAGGTCGCAAGGGTTCGTCTCGCCAGCGGTTATGAGGTGACATCTTATATACCGGGAGTAGGCCACAATCTTCAAGAGCACTCCGTTGTCTTGGTTAGAGGTGGCAGGGTCAAAGATCTTCCGGGTGTACGGTATCACATTATCAGAGGCACGCTGGATGCCGTCGGAGTTCAGGACAGAAAGCAGAGCAGATCAAAATACGGGGCCAAGAAGCCGAGCTAAGTGAGAATAAGTCATGCCGAGAAGAAGAGAGATTACAAAAAGAGAAGTAATACCGGATCCAAAGTACAATAATAAGCTTGTGGCGAGATTTATTAATTGTCTGTTGAGGAGGGGCAAGAAAAGCATTGCGGAATCAATGTTCTACGGGGCTTTTGATATTATTGAAAAGAAAACGAAAGAGCAGCCTGTGGAAGTTTTTGAGAAGGCTGTAAGTAACGTCAAGCCTCTGATAGAAGTAAAATCAAGACGTGTCGGAGGATCTACGTATCAGGTGCCAACTGAAGTTATGCCGGAGAGAAGAGTTGCTCTGGCAATTCGCTGGTTAATTCTTCATGCAAAAGAACGTGCCGAAAAAACCATGAAAGAAAAGCTTGCCGCCGAATTGATCGATGCCGCTAACAACAGAGGCGCTTCTGTCAAGAAAAGAGAAAGCATTCACAAGATGGCAGAGGCGAATAAGGCATTTGCCCACTACCGGTTTTAGCTTTACTTGAAGGTTTGGGTGAATATTAATTGGCACGCATTGTTCCTTTACAAAGTCTTCGCAATATCGGCATTATGGCGCACATTGATGCCGGCAAGACGACAACAACCGAGCGGATCCTTTATTATACTCACGGCTCCTACAAGATGGGTGAGGTCGATGAAGGAACGGCCACCATGGATTGGATGGAGCAGGAACAGGAGCGGGGTATAACCATCACGGCTGCGGCTACTACATGCACGTGGAGCAACCACCGCATAAACCTCATCGATACGCCCGGCCATGTTGACTTTACAATAGAAGTGGAAAGATCTTTGAGAATTTTGGATGGTGCTGTTGCCCTTTTTTGCGCCGTGGGTGGCGTAGAACCACAGTCTGAGGTAGTTTGGGGTCAGGCGGACAAGTATCGCGTTCCGCGAGTTATCTTTGTCAATAAGATGGATAGGGTAGGGGCTGATTTTGAGAAGGTTGTTGCCGCAATCCGCGACAGGCTCGGGGCGCATCCGATACCCGTTCAGATACCCATCGGCAGGGAAGAATTTTTCCGGGGAGTAATCGATCTTGTACGTATGAAGGCGATCATATACGATGAATATTCCCTGGGGGCTAAATTCACCGTCAGTGAAATTCCGGATGATCTTCTTGATGCCTCTCGTCAGGAGAGAGAGAAGCTCATAGAGTTTCTCTCCGATCATGATGAGAACCTGATGAGAAAATATCTCAATGAAGAAGCTCTTTCACAAGAAGAGATTATAAGCGCCCTGAGGAAGGCCACGCTGTCCTTGAAAGCGACGCCGGTTTTGTGCGGCTCTGCCTTCAGGAACAAAGGTGTTCAACCTCTTTTGGATGCAGTTATCGATTATCTCCCCTCTCCGCTGGATTTGCCTCCGGTGGTCGGCACGGGCATTAAGGGAGAGAAGATAGAAAGAATGCCGGATGATGATGAACCTTTTTCAGCGTTAGCCTTCAAAATTGTAACTGATCCCTATGTTGGCCAGTTGACCTATTTCAGGGTGTACTCCGGTGTGCTCTCTGCCGGTTCTTATGTATATAATGTGTCCAAGAGAAAAAGGGAACGAATAGGGCGCTTGCTAAAGATGCATGCCAATAAGAGGGAGGAGATCAAGGAAGTACGCACCGGTGACATTGCGGCCGCTGTGGGTCTGAACCTGACGACTACTGGCGATACCCTTTGTGATACGGAACATCCTCTAGCATTGGAGACTCTGGAGTTTCCCGATCCCGTTATTGCCATAGCAATAGAGCCAAAAACGAAGGCGGATGAAGAAAAGCTGGATATGGCTCTTAGAAAGATCACCCGTGAAGATCCTTCCTTCAGGGTCAAGGTCGATAGGGATACGGGTCAAACTTTAATCTCGGGGATGGGAGAGCTGCATCTAGAAATTATCGTCGATCGGCTATCGAGAGAATTTGGATTGGGCGCCAACATCGGTAGTCCGCAGGTGGCTTACAAGGAGACTATCAGGAAGAGAATCAGATCTGAAGGCAGATTTGTTAAACAGTCCGGCGGCAGGGGACAGTACGGTCATGTGTGGCTGGAAATTGAACCTAATGAACCAGGTCGAGGATTTGAATTTAGGAATAAGATTGTCGGCGGGGTAATTCCCGGCGAGTATATCCCGGCAGTGGCAAGGGGCGTTTCTGAGGCTACGGCGGAGGGTGTTCTGGCAGGCTTCCCCGTGGTTGATGTCATTGTCAGTGCCGTGGATGGCTCTTTTCACGCCGTAGATTCTTCCGAGATGGCATTTAAGATAGCGGCCTCCATGGCATTCAAGAGTGGGGCAAGAAGGGCTCACCCTATCTTGCTGGAGCCGACAATGTCTGTGGAAGTCATAGTCCCCAAAGAATATATGGGTGATGTTATCGGAAATCTGACTTCGAGACGGGGAAAGATCGTAAGCATAGAGTCAAGGCCTTCTTTAGAGGCAATTAATGCCGAGGTTCCTCTGGCAGAAATGTTCGGATATGCTACTGACCTCAGATCAAAAACTCAGGGAAGAGCAACTTTTACCATGCGTTTTCTTAATTACCATGCAGTGTCAGAAAGTCAGGCGAAACTGGTTATTGACAGACTAAAGACTATCGATGAAGGATAAAAAGTATTGTGAATAAACGAACCATTTAAAGCTGAAGGAGGTAATGGATATGGCTAAGAAGAAATTTGAGAGGACAAAACCGCATGTGAATGTTGGCACCATTGGGCACGTAGATCATGGTAAGACTACTCTGACGGCGGCAATTACAAAGCACTTGCAATCAAAAGGATTGGCCGAATTCAGACCCTTTGATTCCATAGACAATGCGCCGGAAGAAAAAGAAAGGGGAGTTACCATTAATGTTGCACACGTGGAATATGAGACTACGAAGAGACATTACGCCCACGTAGATTGCCCTGGCCACGCGGACTATATCAAGAACATGATATCAGGGGCCGCTCACATGGACGGAACGATCCTGGTGGTGGCTGCATCAGATGGGCCCATGCCTCAGACAAGAGAGCACATCCTCCTCGCAAGACAGGTTCGGGTTCCATATATCGTAGTCTATTTGAATAAGGTCGACCTTGTAGATGACCCGGAAATCCTGGATCTCGTGGAACTTGAATTGAGAGAGCTTTTAACGCAGTATGAATTTCCCGGTGACGAGATTCCCATCATCAGAGGGTCAGCCTTGAAGGCTTTGGAAACTGATGATCCAGATTCGCCTGATGCGAAGTCTATTTGGGAGTTAATGGATGCCGTCGATTCTTATATTCCTGAGCCTCCGCGCGACCTGGATAAGCCTTTCCTCATGCCTATTGGTGACGTGTTTTCCATATCGGGCCGGGGGACAGTGGTTACCGGTAGGGCAGAAAGAGGTATCGTCAGAACGGGAGATGAAGTGGAAATAGTCGGTTTCAGACCTACGTTTAAGACAGTCTGCACAGGTGTGGAAATGTTTCGCAAGACCCTCGATGAGGGCAGGGCAGGTGATGATATTGGCGTTCTCCTCCGTGGCACCAAACGAGAAGAGGTTGAAAGGGGTCAGGTTGTGGCAAAACCGGGATCAATAACACCCCATACGAAATTTAAAGCGGCAGTCTATGTTCTGACCAAAGAAGAAGGCGGAAGGCATACGCCATTCTTTCCCGGTTATCGTCCTCAGTTCTATTTCAGAACCACGGATGTTACAGGAATCTGTACAATGCCTGAAGGTGTTGAGATGGTGATGCCTGGTGACAACATAGAAGTTGAAGTAGATTTAATTACCCCCATTGCCATGGAAGAACAACTCAGGTTCGCCATCAGGGAAGGTGGCAGAACTGTAGGGGCGGGTGTTGTTAGTAAGATAATTGAGTGAGTAGAAGGTATATTATAGGTTGATAAATCCATGAAAGAACAGAAAATAAGAATCCGCCTTAAGGCATATGATTATAAACTCCTTGATCGGTCTGTGGAAGATATTGTTGAGACGGCAAAAAGGACGGGAGCCCGTGTGGCTGGACCCATACCTCTGCCTACAGAGATCAACAAATTTTGCGTCAATCGATCTCCTCATGTGGACAAAAAATCAAGGGAGCAATTTGAGATCAGGACACACAAGAGGCTCATTGACATAATTGAACCGACGCAATCTACTGTCGATGCGCTGATGAAATTGGACCTGTCCGCGGGTGTTGATGTTGAGATAAAAGTGTAGATCATACGTAAGATGGACTATAAAATTAAAATTTTTTCGCTGTAATGTGCGAAGGGCTTGAATGCCATTTATTTGGAATGATGGTGCCCTCGTAAAGAGTCGTAAACTGAAGTAATCGGACGCACGCAGAACTATGAGGCAGTGACGAAGTCTGAAGCGCATTTGCGCTTTTGGACTTCTTGCGAATGTGCCAAATATTATGGAAAAAACATGAAAAAGTTACTCATCGGCAGAAAATTAGGCATGACACAAATTTTTACAGAAGACGGTGAATCTATCCCGGTAACTGTCATCGAGGCTGAGCCATCTGTTGTCGTTCAGAAAAAAACCCAAAAAACCGATGGCTATGACGCAATACAACTGGGTTACGGACGCGTTAAGCAGAAAAGTGTGACGAAGGCCTTACAGGGCCATCTTAAGAAAGCAAACAAGGGGTTCTTACGTAATCTAAGAGAATTCAGAACTGCTACGGATAGCTATGAGCTTGGCCAGGAGCTGAAGGTCGATATGTTTGAGGTTGGAGATTATATAGATGTCGTAGGAACCTCAAAAGGCAAAGGGTTTGCCGGCGTTATTAAGAGACATGGCTTCAGTGGAGGTCGGGCGACGCACGGATCGATGTTTCATAGAGCGCCTGGATCTATTGGGGCGAGTGCGGAACCATCGCGGGTTCTGAAGGGAAAAAAGCTTCCGGGACAGATGGGGGATGTGAGGAAGACGATACAGAATTTATTAGTGATGGGTATAAGGCCGGAGCGGAATCTGATTTTGGTTAAAGGATCTATTCCGGGTTGTAAAAATAGCGTTGTCATTATCAGGCAATCTATTAAAATGGGTGGTTAAGAAGTATCTGGGGTAGATAAAATGCCAGTTGCCGGTGTATACGATATTGAGAATAACAGAGTATCAGAGATCGATTTGAGTGATGCTGTCTTCGGTGCGGAGATCAATGAAGCCGTACTTCATGATGTTGTGAGAATGCAGATGGCAGGGAAAAGGTGCGGTACCGCGTCCACCAAAAGAAGGCAGGAAGTCAGAGGAGGTGGCAAGAAACCTTGGCGCCAGAAAGGCACAGGCAGGGCGAGAGCCGGCACGATAAGGTCTCCTCTGTGGCGGGGTGGGGGGGTTGTGTTCGGGCCTCATCCGCGCAGTTACGCGTACAAGATTCCAAAAAAAGTCAGGAAACTGGCCTTGATGTCTGCCCTGAGCATAAAAGTAAGGGAAGGGAAGATGTTGATACTGAAAGATTTTCCCATGGATGAAATTAAGACAAAGAAGTTCAAGGAGGTTATTGATCGATTCGGTTTGAAAAAGGCATTGCTTGTTTTAGACAAATCTAATCCTGTCTTAGAGAAATCCTCAAGAAATGTGGAGGGAATCAAATTGATTCGGTCCGAGGGGATTAATGTTTATGACCTTCTCTACTACGATCATGTGGTTCTCTTTGAACCATCGGTGAAGATAATTGAAGGGGCGTTATTATCATAATGGATATTTATCATATTATTAGAAGGGCGCTGATTACTGAAAAGAGTACTAATGCGAAGGATGAAAGCAATAAGTATATCTTTGAAGTAGATCGAAGGGCAAACAAGATTGAGGTTGCCACAGCAGTGGAAAAGATCTTTAAAGTAAAAGTATTGGATGTTCATGTTATGAATATTATCGGAAAGAAAAAGAGGGTTGGAAAAATTATGGGTGAAAAGCGTTCGTGGAAAAAGGCAATTGTCACCCTTGCCCCCGGCAATCGTATTGAAATTCATGAAGGTGTCTAAACGGGAGAGAGATACAGTCGGATGGCTATAAGGAAATATAAACCAACATCGCCGGGCAGAAGATTCCAAACGTGCTCGGATTTTGATGAGATCACGCGAACTGTGCCTGAAAAAAGTTTGCTCATACCTCTGAAACGTACGGGCGGACGAAATTGCTATGGAAGAATAACAATGAGGCACGTTGGAGGCGGTCATAAGAGACGATTCAGGGCGATTGATTTCAGGCGAGACAAGGTGGAGATACCTGCCAAGGTAGCGGAACTGGAATACGATCCTAATCGGAGTTCACGAATTGCCTTGCTGCATTATATCGATGGCGAGAAAAGGTATATCATCGCTCCGTCAAAAATGGACGTAGGCGATACTGTCGTAAGCTCCGAAAGGGCCGATATCAAACCCGGAAACACTATGCCCATAAAAAATATACCACTCGGCTCCCTTATTCACAATGTGGAGCTGAAGGTTGGGCGTGGAGGCCAGTTGATCAGATCGGCGGGGACATACGGGCAGCTTATGGCCAAGGAAGAAGGTTATGCCCAGGTTAGACTCCCTTCAGGAGAGGTAAGAAAAATCTTGCTCGATTGCAAGGCAACCATCGGGCAGGTGGGCAATATTGATCATGAAAATATTAGCATCGGCAAAGCCGGCCGGTCAAGGTGGCTGGGAAGACGCCCCAAGGTGAGGGGCGTGGCCATGAATCCCGTCGATCATCCTATGGGCGGAGGTGAAGGCAAATCGTCTGGAGGAAGACATCCCTGCACACCATGGGGCGTTCCGACAAAAGGGCATAAGACGCGGAAAAACAAAAATACTGATAAATACATTGTCAAGAGAAGGGGTTAGAAGGTGGCGCGTTCAATTAAGAAGGGGGCATATATAAATGAGAAGCTCCTCGACAAGGTCAGGAAGGCAGAAGAGTCGGGAAGCAAGGGTGTCATAAAGACCTGGTCTCGCCGGTCAACAGTTACTCCTGAATTGATAGGGCATACCTTTGCTGTGCACAACGGGAAAAAGTTTATTCCAATCTTTGTCACGGAAAACATGGTGGGACATAAACTCGGTGAATTTGCACCGACGAGAACGTTTTTCAGCCATGCGGGTGATCGGAAAACGAAGGTACGGAGATAATAACTTAAGCTGAGATCGGTGGTTGGAGTTTAGAGATATGGAAGCAAGGGCAGTTGCCAAGTATATTCGAGTTTCTCCTCAGAAGGCTCGATTGGTGGTCGATTTAGTGAGGGGGAAGAAAATTGACGAGGCGAAGACGATACTGCAATTTACGAGGAAATATTCTGCAGGTATCATCAGTAAAGTTTTGAAATCCGCAGTTGCTAATGCAAAACAGAACCCTAACATCGATGAGAGCATCCTTTATGTGAAGGATATTTTTGTGGATCAGGGTCCTTCACTTAAAAGATGGAGGGCAAGGGCACAGGGGAGAGCGGCGTCTATAAAGAAGAGGATGAGTCACATAACGATTATTCTGGATGAAGAGTGAGAATTGAGGAGGTGAAGTTTGGGGCAGAAGGTTAACCCGATCGGTTTCAGGCTGGGCGGTATAAAGACGTGGCGATCTCAGTGGTTTTCAGAGAAGAATTACGGGGAGCTGGTTCATGAGGATATCAATATTAGGAAGTACCTGAAAAAGAAACTCTATCATGCGGGTATTTCAAGGATAGAGATAGAAAGGGCTGCCAGCAAGGCCAAGGTCAACATTTATGCGGCTCGTCCGGGAATCATTATAGGCAAGAAGGGCTCAGAGATTGAGAAACTAAAGAAGGAACTTGAAGGGATTTCAAAGAGCGAGATTATTATCAACATACTCGAAGTGCGCAAGCCTGAAGTAGACGCACAGCTCGTTGCTGAGAATGTAGCCCTTCAGCTGGAGCGACGTGTTGCCTTCAGGAGGGCCATGAAAAAATGTGTTACCTCTTCCCTTAAATTCGGTGCCAAAGGAATCAGAGTGAATTGCGCCGGCAGACTTGGCGGAGCCGAGATGGCGAGGTCCGAATGGTACAGAGAAGGGAGGGTACCCCTGCACACCCTGCGGGCTGATATCGACTGGGGGTTTGCAGAAGCAAATACTGCCTATGGACTTATTGGTATAAAGGTATGGATATTCCACGGAGAGGTGCTTCCCAGCAAGAAGGGGGCAGATAAATAGGCTTATAATAAATCCTGAATCCTAATGTCGAAATTCTATACAAGATTCAAGATGCCTTTCTGAATTTTACATGCTCTTGATATTTTTTAGGAGTCAGGGTTTCTGCTTAAAGGATATTGTTTTTTTGCTGTGACAACAGGGGTCGTTGAATTATGTTGATGCCAAAGAGGGTTAAGTACAGAAAAATACAGAGGGGCCGCATGGGTGGCAAGGCAACCAGGGGAAGTTTCGTGGCTTTTGGAGAGTATGGCCTTCAGGCCGCCGAATGCGGCTGGATTACATCCCGGCAAATTGAAGCTGCCCGTGTTGCCATGACCCGCCATGTCAAACGCGGAGGAAAAATATGGATAAGAATATTTCCTCACAAGTCAATAACGAAAAAACCAGCTGAAACCCGTATGGGAAAAGGAAAGGGAGCACCTGAAGGGTGGGTTGCAGTTGTGAAACCTGGTGCTGTTCTTTATGAAATGGAGGGGGTTACGGAAGAAGTTGCCCGTGAAGCCTTCAGACTGGCTGCTCATAAGCTTCCGATTGCAACTAAGTTTCTATCAAGGGAGAGAATTGGGTGAAGATTAAAGAGACAAGAGATATTGATACTGATGAATTGGTCCAAAAAAATAAAGAGCTTGTTGAGGAACTTTTCAAACTACGACTGCGACATACGACGGGACAGTTGGAATCTCCTGCGATGATGAGTTCTGTGCGGAAAAGTATTGCACGCATTAGGACAGTGCTCAGGGAAAGGGAGGTCCAAAAGATATGATGGAACGCGGTAATAAGAGAATCATTAAAGGTGTAGTGGTCAGCAACAAGATGGACAAGACAATTGTCGTCCGTGCAGAGAGGCTTGTCAAGCATTCAGTGTTTCACAAGTATATAAGACGATATGTCAAATACAAGGCCCACGATGAGGGAAATACCTGCAATATTGGTGATAAAGTACTAATAGTTGAGTCAAGGCCATTGAGCAAGGAAAAGCGGTGGCGAATGCGCACAATAATTGAAAGGACCAAATAACTAGAAATTTACGGAAGAAATTCTGTTCGGCGAGAAATAATTCCTGAACAGGTATGGTGATATCATGATTCAGATGCAGACTGTCTTAAATGTGGCAGATAATTCAGGTGCCAAAAAAGTCGCATGTATTAAGGTTCTTGGCGGGTCGAAAAGAAGGTTTGCCAGCGTTGGTGATGTGATTGTCGTTTCTATAAAGGAAGCCATTCCCAATTCCAAGGTCAAGAAAGGGGATGTCATGAAAGCGGTTGTCGTGCGTACCGCAAAAGAGGTACGGAGGCCCGACGGATCTTATCTGAAGTTTGATGATAATTCTGCTGTCCTGATTTCTAATCAAATGGAGCCCATCGGGACGAGGATTTTTGGCCCCGTTGCTAGGGAGTTACGGGCCAAGCAGTTCATGAAGATCATTTCGCTGGCGCCCGAGGTTTTATGAAGGGGTGGAGTGGGGTATAGGAAATGCAGTTCAAACGACTAAAAAAAGGCGATATGGTGAAAGTGATTACCGGCAGAGAAAAGGGAAAAACCGGTAAGGTTCTGAAGGTCATAAATGATAAAGACCAAGTGGTTGTCGAGAAGTTGAACATCGTTAAGAGACATAAGAAGCCCGATCAGAAAGGGAAGGGTGGAATCGTGGAGAAAGAAGCGCCGATCAATATCTCCAACGTCATGTTTCTGTGCAATAAGTGTGATGAAGGCGTCAGGGTCGGATACAAGCTCCTGGAAGACGGGGCGAAGACACGAGTTTGTAAAAAATGTAATGATATATTGGATACATAGGTCAAGATAAAATGGCGAGACTGAGAGATTATTATATAAAAAAGGTCGTACCTTCTCTAGTAAAAGAGTTCAATTATAAGAACCGCATGCAGGTGCCGAAACTCGACAAGATAGTCGTGAATATGGGCGTCGGTGAAGCAATTCATAACATAAAAGCGTTGGAAAGCGCAGTCGCGGACCTCTCCATTATTGTAGGGCAGAAGCCCGTGATAACAAAAGCAAGGAAGTCGATAGCCACATTTAAGCTTCGCCAAGGCATGTCAATAGGATGCCGGGTTACACTAAGGGGAGACATGATGTATGAGTTTTTTGATAGGCTTGTCAATGTTGCGCTTCCAAGAGTCCGTGATTTCAGGGGAATATCGCCGAAATCTTTCGACGGGAGAGGAAATTTTGCAACTGGATTGAAGGAGCAGATAATCTTCCCTGAAATAGATTATGACAAAATTGATAAAATCAGGGGGATGAATATTGTAATTGCGACGACTGCCAAAACGGATGAAGAGGCGAGGCAACTTCTGCGATTCATGGGTTTACCATTTAAAAACTTATAAAGGGAACAGGAAAGATATCTGGAGGAATAGGTGTGGCAAAGAAGTCCTTGATTGCAAAAGCGAGAAGGAATCCAAAATTTTCAGTGAGGGTTTACAACCGTTGCCCCATATGCGGTAGGCCGAGAGCTTACTTCAGAAAATTCGACATGTGCAGAATATGTCTGAGAAATCTTGCCCTGAAGGGCGAAATTCCCGGGCTCATTAAGTCTAGCTGGTAAGTTATATTAAGGAGTAATGTTATGGGGATGACAGACCCTATCGCTGATATGTTAACAAGAATTCGTAATGCCAACAATGTACGATTCAAGAATGTGGATGTTCTCTTGTCTAGGATCAATCTCAACATCGCAAAAGTATTGAAAAAATCGGGGTATATAAGCGGCTACGATATTAAGAAAGATGCGCGCGGACATCAGGTGTTGAAAATATACCTGAGATATGCCGACGCCAAAAGGTCGGTTCTTACGGGTATTCAAAGAGTCAGTAAGCCTGGAAGAAGAGTCTATGTGAGGAGTGAGAGGATACCAAAGGTATTGAACGGTTATGGTATTGCGATTCTCTCCACATCAAAGGGGATCTTAACAGATAAAGAGGCAAGTGAGTCGAAACTGGGTGGAGAAGTACTCTGCAATGTGTGGTAGAAATCTTCTTCGACATGGTCATTTAGTATCTGGAGATTTATTCAATGTCAAGAGTCGGTAAGAAACCCGTTATAATTCCTCAAGGGGTGAAGATCAGTCGGGATAAATCGACAGTCAACGTTCAGGGTCCCAAGGGGATCCTATCTATGGAAATACCCTATGGCGTCGAGGTAACCATAAATAACGGGACTATAATAGAGGTGAAAACATCGTCTGAGACTAGAAAAGGGAAAGCCTATCACGGCCTTGTGAGGACACTCGTGGCGAATATGGTGATGGGTGTTACTGTTGGCTTTCAGAAGGGTCTGGAACTCTCAGGTATCGGATACCGTGCCGAGAAGAGTGATGACATTCTCAGATTAGTTCTAGGATTTTCCAGTCCTTTAGAATACAGGATTCCTAAGGGAATAGATGTAAAGGTTGATAAACAGGTCAATATTATGGTCAGTGGAATTGACAAACAACTCGTGGGAAGAGTTGCTGCTGAAATAAGAGACCTAAAAAAACCTGAACCCTATAAAGGAAAAGGGATAAGGTATGTTGGCGAAAAGGTTAGAAGAAAAGTGGGTAAGTCCGTCGGGGCCTAATATATTGATTCGTGAATGGTTTGAAAACATATTTAACGGTGTGATGCTGAACGCATAAGGGGTAGAGAATTGGCATCGAAAAAAGTAGAAAAGATACGAATTAAACGTAAGAAGAGGGTGAGAGGAAAAATATTCGGCACGGAGACTAGGCCGCGTCTTTCTGTTTTTAGAAGTTCTAAACATATATATGTTCAGGCTATCGCAGACGATGTCGGACGGACGCTGGCGGAGGTTTCAACGCTGAGCAAGGAAATCAAGGGTACCCTTGATGGTTCTAAGAAGGTTGATGCAGCGAAGAAAGTGGGTGCGCTTGTTTCAAAAAAATTGAAGGCTCTGGGTATAGAGCATGCTGTTTTTGACAGAGGATGTTACCTGTATCACGGGCGTGTTGAGGCGCTTGCCGAGGGGGCAAGAGAGTCAGGGCTAAAATTCTAGGTTTGGGTCTACATTACTCGAAGGGAATGGTTATTAGTGAGGATATGGAAGAATTAGAACTTCTTGACAGAGTCATAGCAATTAACAGAACAGCCAAAGTCGTCAAAGGCGGGCGGAGGTTTCGGTTCAGTGCTATAGTCGTCGTTGGAGACGGCCATGGATCTGTGGGTGCCGGTCTGGGAAAGGCCCACGAGGTTCCGGAGGCGATCAGAAAGGGTATGGAACGGGCCAAGAAAAGCATGGTTAAAGTTGCCATTTCCAATAGGACGGTTCCCTACGAGGTTATTGGAAAGTATGGTGCAGGCAGGGTTCTCCTGAAGCCTGCTTCCGAAGGAACTGGTCTTATTGCAGGAGGGGCAGTGAGAGCGGTTCTTGAAGTTACGGGAGTCCATAACATACTGACAAAATGTTTAGGTTCACACAACCCGCACAATCTGGTCAAGGCTACAATTGATGGTCTTTGTCAATTGAAGGATCCGGCGGAAATTTCGACTTTGAGAGGGAAAACTGGCGCTGATAATTGATGATTTCATAAAAGGTCGTCAACCGGTACTAATGCCGGTACTAATAAATGACCTCTTATGAGCTTGTAAGAATCAGTATGCGCGTTATAGAGGGACAAATTGTGGATAAGAAGCTCAAAATAACAATGGTGAAAAGCTATATAGGCAGGCCACAGAAACAGCGGCAGATACTTCGCGGGATGGGACTGGGGAAATTGAATAAAACTGTCCTGCTAGAGGATACACCTGAGATTCGCGGCATGATTAGAAAAGTGAGTCATCTGGTGTTTATGGAAGAGCTTAAGGGGAGCAAGGCATGAATTTGAGTTCATTGAAGCCGCCAGAGGGTTCAAGAAAAAAAAGAAAAAGAATTGGCCGCGGTGATGGATCAGGGCATGGCGGCACATCTACCAAGGGACATAAAGGTCAGAATGCTCGTTCAGGAGGAGGAGTCAGGCCAGGTTTCGAGGGAGGACAGATGCCCCTTTCACGAAGATTACCGAAAAGAGGGTTTCGTAACCCTTTCCGTAGAAACATTGTTATCATAAATATAGATCAATTGAGAAGATTTCCCGAGGGTTCTGTTATTGACAGAACTGCTCTCTTAGACGCCGGCCTGGTGAAGAGAATAGGGGATGGTATCAAAGTCTTGGGCAAAGGCAACATAGATTATCCGATATCGCTGAAGGTTGATATGATAAGTCGCGGGGCCAGGGACAAGATTGAGGCTGCCGGCGGGTCGATAGTAGGGGTTATCTGATTTGTTAGATGGCTTAAAAAATATCGGGAAGATTCCGGAGCTTCAGAGAAGGATTCTTCACTCGTTTCTGCTCTTAGCTGTTTACAGAATAGGTGCACATGTGCCCACGCCTGGCATCGATACAGCAGCCTTAGCTGCTTATTTCGAACAGGCGAAGAATTCATTACTTGGATTTTTTGACATGTTTGCCGGCGGTGCGCTTTCCAATCTTTCAGTTTTCGCCCTTGGCATCATGCCCTATATTAGCGCCTCAATTATTCTTCAACTGCTGACCATTGCTATTCCCCATTTGGAGAGACTTTCCAAGGAAGGTGAGGCGGGAAGAAGAAAAATTACCCAGTATACCCGTTACGGGACGGTGCTCTTAAGTCTCATTCAGGGACTCGGTATTTCCGTCGGATTGGAAAATATGGCCGGACCTACAGGGGTTTCCATTGTTATGGAGCCCGGCTGGAGCTTTCGTCTTATGACGGTGATTACGTTGACTGCCGGCACGGCATTCATCATGTGGCTGGGGGAACAGATTACAGAAAAGGGCATAGGTAACGGAATATCGCTGATCATCTTTGCCGGTATTGTCTGCAGGGGGCCGGCAGCGATTTATCAAACATTTACACTGCTAGCCGCGGGCGAGATGGGCATTTTTTTCATCATAATACTCGTTGTTATGATGATTGCCGTTATAGGGGTCATCGTCTTTGTGGAGAGCGGTCAGAGGAGAATACCAGTACAATATGCAAAGCGTGTTGTCGGACGAAAGATGTATGGGGGACAGACGACCCATCTTCCTCTGAAAGTGAATACTGCCGGCGTCATTCCTCCGATCTTTGCATCTTCAATCATAATGTTCCCGGCGACGATCGCTAACTTCATCGATCACCCATGGATGAAGCTGATTTCAGACGCTTTGATTCCCGGGAAAATGGTTTATGAATCAATGTATGTCGTCTTTATCGTATTTTTCTGTTATTTTTATACTGCTGTAGTATTCAATCCTGTAGATGTTTCCGATAACATGAAAAAATATGGCGGGTACGTCCCCGGCATAAGACCAGGTAAGAAAACAGCGGAATATATAGATGATGTCTTGTCAAAACTGACATTTGGCGGTGCCATATATGTATCAGCTGTTTGTGTCCTTCCCAGTATACTGATAAGTTACTTCAGTGTCCCATTTTATTTTGGAGGCACCGCCCTCTTGATTGTGGTCGGTGTTGCGCTTGACACGGCGGGCCAGATCGAAACCCATTTGCTGACGAGACAGTATGAGGGGTTCATGAAGAAAGGCCGCATTGCGAAACGGCGGTAATGACGCCATATTCAGTAGCATGATTGTCCTGAAGCTGCCAGAAGAGATTGAAAAGATGAGGGCGAGCAACCATATCGTTGCTGAGATATTGAACAGGCTGAAGGAAAAGGTAAGACCTGGTGTAACCACCGGCGAGCTGGATATGTGTTCAGAAGAGCTTGTTCGTAAGAAAGGGGCAGTACCTGCATTTAAGGGTTATATGGGCTATCCTAATTCACTTTGCATATCGGTTAATTCGGAAGTCGTTCATGGAATACCGGCGAATAGGGTTTTAGACGCGGGGGATATCGTGAGCCTCGATTTCGGGGCATATTATAAGGGATATTATGGGGATGCTGCCATAACTGTGCCTGTCGGTGATGTTTCCAAAGAAGCGGCAAGGTTAATTCGCGTTACTGAACAAGGACTCTACGATGGCATCAGGGAGGCAAGAGCCGGCAACCGTCTCGGCGATATATCGGCCGCTGTTCAAATGCGGGTTGAGACTGCCGGATTTTCTGTTGTGAGAGATTTTGTGGGCCATGGAATTGGAAAGAAACTTCACGAGGAACCACAGATACCCAATTATGGTATAAAAGGCAGAGGAATAGAATTAAAGACCGGCATGGTATTGGCTATTGAACCAATGGTCAATGAAGGCACGTACAGAGTCAAAGTGACTGATAATGGCTGGACTGTTGTGACGGAAGATGGAAAATTATCGGCCCACTTTGAACATTCAATTGCCATAACCAAGGATGGTCCGGATATCCTGAGCAGGATGAATTAAAAAAGAAACAACAAAGGGGTTTTTTCAAGGTTGTCGAATCATAGGTGCTGACGGCGCCCGTGGCCGGAAGGTAGAGCTGTCGCAGAGTATGGCTTGTTCTTTTTGCCAGGCAGTCCGTTGCAGCGGTAAAGCCTCCAGTATGCGGCCGCTCCGATCGTTTCTGGAAGTTTGGTAATTCATTGATATAGGTTGTTATGGCAAAAGAGGAACCAATTGAGGTTGAAGGTAAAGTAGTTGAAACTTTGCCAAATGCAATGTTCCGGGTTGAGCTCGAAAATGGACACCGCGTCCTGGCTCATATTTCCGGAAAGATGCGCATGCATTTTATCAAAATACTGCCGGGTGATAAGGTCACAGTTGAGCTTTCTCCCTACGATCTTACTCGGGGAAGGATTATATACCGGACGAAGTAAAACGAAATATATATAGAGTGCATTTGCGGCATTGCAGTGTGCCATCGGCAGATCATTCGGCACGCTTCGAGCCTCAGACCACTCTGTTAAGGAGCAAATATCGTGAAGGTGCGGTCTTCAGTTAAAAAGATTTGTGACAAATGTAAAATTATCAAGAGGCGCGGTGTGTTGAGGGTTATTTGCGAGAATCCAAAACACAAACAGCGCCAAGGATAATTTAGACTATAGTGCCCTTTCATCAGGAGGTTATCAAGTGGCAAGACTTGCGGGAGTGGACTTACCGAAAAATAAGAGAATGGAAATTGCGTTAACGTATATATATGGAATAGGCAGGAGCAGATCGCGAGATATCCTGGAAAAGGCCGGTGTCAGTCTTGATAAGAAAACGGATAATATTGCCGACTCAGAAATAACCGCCATCAGAAATATCATAGATAAGGAACACAAAGTCGAAGGTGATTTAAGGCGAGACGTGTCTATGGCAGTGAAGCGGTTGATGGATCTCGGGGCTTACCGTGGGCTGAGGCATAGGAAAGGGCTTCCCGTCCGGGGCCAGAGAACGAGCACAAATGCTCGAACGAGGAAAGGACCGAGACGGTCGATTGCCGGGAAGAAGAAATAGAGAAGGAATTGATCCGGAGGAAAGATGGCAAAACAGGTAAGAAAAACAGGGAAAAAAAAGGAAAAGAAAAACATAACTGAAGGAGTTGTGCATATTCAATCTACCTTTAACAATACAATTATTACAATCACAGATCTCAGCGGCAACGTTGTCGCTTGGTCTTCTGCCGGAACGCAGGGGTTTAAAGGTTCGAGAAAGAGTACGCCTTTTGCGGCGCAGGTGGCAGCAGAGGAAGCGGTCAAGAAGGCGAAGGAACATGGAATGAGGCGAGTTCAAGTGTACGTGAAGGGACCCGGTTCAGGCCGGGAATCAGCATTAAGGTCCTTGCAGGGAGCTGGCTTGAACATCAGTCTTATCAGAGATGTTACGCCGATTCCCCATAATGGGTGCCGTCCTCCGAAGAGGAGAAGAGTATAATAAAGCAAATACTAAACACGAATTCCTAAATCCTAAACGATAACAAAAATTCAAATTATAAAATGTTTAGAATTTAGATATTAGAATTTAGAGTTTGAGATAAATGGGAGGTTTTTTTGGCAAGATATAAAGAATCCGTGTGTCGGTTATGCAGAAGAGAGGGCCTGAAACTTTTTCTTAAAGGGGACAGGTGTTACGGTGATAAATGTGCCTTTGAGAGGAGGGGTTATGCTCCGGGAGATCATGGTCAGCTTCGCAGGAAACACTCCGATTACGGCGTACAATTGAGAGAAAAGCAGAAACTCAAGAGGATGTATGGCCTGTTAGAAAGACAATTCAGGAGTTATTTTGAAAAGGCTGACAAACAGAAAGGGATAACAGGAACCAATCTTTTACTTTTCTTGGAAAGACGTCTCGATAATATGGTCTTCCGAATCGGCTTTGCCAATTCGAGAAATGAGGCAAGGCAGCTTGTGAGGCATAATCACTTCTTAATAGATGGGAAACCGATAAATATCCCATCCTACTTGGTTAAAGTAGGCAGCGAGATTCGGGTAAGAGAGAAAAGCAGGAAGGTGGAAAGAATAGTGGAGGCAATGGAAATAGTTGCCAGACGGGGCATACCACAATGGTTGGAACTGGATAAGGATAATTTCAGAGGCCTGGTAAAAACCCTGCCTTCCCGTGAAGAATTGGTTATGCCCGTTCAGGAACAATTAGTCGTTGAGCTTTATTCAAAGTAAAATTGTCATATACTTAAAACATACCCAAAAGGTAAGGAACTAAAAAAATGCAAAAGAGCTGGCGCACTTTAATACGACCGAAGCGAATTGAAATTGATGAGAGCACGCATACACGCTTTTATGGCGAATGTACCTGTCAGCCTTTAGAACGGGGTTTTGGCATTACTCTCGGAAATGCCCTCAGAAGGGTATTGCTGTCGTCTATTCAGGGAGCGGCTATTGTCTCAATGAAGGTTGACGGGGTCCTTCATGAATATTCAACAATTCCAGGGGTCAAAGAAGATGTAACAGATATTATACTGAACCTCAAAGGCGTTCGATTAAAGCTCAATCAGGACGGTCCGAGAGTCCTTCATATTGATACCTCAAAAGAGGGAATATTGACTGCAGCAAACATTGTTACCGACGGGACTGTGGATATTCTCAATCCCGATCACCACATTGCGACCCTCTCAGGGAGCAACAAATTTAAGGCTGAACTCGTTGTGAAGACAGGCAAAGGGTATGTACCGGCCCGAAGGGAAAGGGCTCCTGATCAACCTGAAGGGACTATAAATATTGATGCAGCTTTTTCACCTATTAAGAAAGTAAATTATACGATTGCCCATGCAAGGGTAGGACAGATTGCTGATTATGATCGCCTTGTAATGGAAGTATGGACCGATGGCAGCGTTCTTCCAGAGGATGCTCTTGCTTTTGCAGCAAAGATATTGAAGGGGCAGCTGGATATTTTTATAAACTTTGATGATGTGGATGAGGAAGAACAGCAGGAAGTAGTGGAGGAAAAGGAGAGCGCCAATGAAAACCTCCTGAGGCATGTTGACGATCTCGAACTTTCAGTAAGATCGGCCAACTGCCTGAAAAATGCGGGCATTAACCTGATAGGAGAGCTTGTTCAGAAGACGGAAGCGGAGATGCTAAAGACCAAGAATTTCGGCAGGAAATCTCTGAATGAAATAAAGGAAATCCTTGCAGAGATGGGACTCAGCTTTGGTATGAAACTCGATTTACCTCCCTGGAATAAGGAAGAGAGGAAAGAGATTGGTGACTCCGGTGCTAAAGAATGAAGAGTTTGATGCTTAGCCGAGAAGGGAGATAGTTAGATGCGTCACGGGAAATCAGGAAGAAAGCTGGGCAGAACTAAGAGTCATAGGGAAGCTATGTTGAGAAACATGGTAACATCTTTTTTGAAATATGAGAAGATTACGACGACTGATGCCAAAGCGAAAGAATTGAGAAAAGTTGCTGAAAAAATGATCACTCTTGGGAAGAAAGGCGATCTTCATGCAAGGAGACAGGCGCTTTCCTATGTGAGGGACAGGGAAGTTGTAGGGAAACTTTTTGATGAACTTTCGTTGCGGTATCGTGACTGTGCGGGCGGTTATACGAGGATAGTAAAGATGGGTAATCGCACAGGTGATAATGCCCCCGTGTCTATAATTGAGTTTATCCGAGATATCGGGCCAGATCAAACAAAGAAGAAGGTTCTTTCGCAAAAGTAGCGCGGCGCTTCGCACGATTTCTTATGTTCAGAGCAAAGCAGGGATTTTTCGCCAACCCTGCTTTTCTTTTTTCTCTTGTTTTTTTGTCAGAAAAAATATACTTCATAACCAGTTATCATTTCTCCAATAGTCTCAACTCATCAACGGTTCTTTACAGAGTCAGATTGTGATTTTTATTTGGGCAACGGGGAAGGAGGATTCATTATGGCGGAAGAAAAGATAGGCGAAGTTGTAAAATTTTTTGCGAAGCCGTGTGTTGCGGCAATAAAAGTGACAAATGGCGAGGTGAAAGTAGGCGATACGATCAAAATAACCGGTCACACTACAGATATAACAAACACACTTGAATCGATGGAGATCGAAAACCAAAAGGTTGAGAAGGCTGTGGCAGGAGACTATATTGGTGTCAAAGTCTCCGATCGTGTCCGCCCTGGTGATGAAGTTTTTAAAGTTGTACCATGATAATCTATTGAGAGTACATGACCAGTCCTTGCCGTTAAAGCCTGTTCTAAGGCCGTATGGCAGAATGAATACCTTCCTGGCCAGGAAGGACATGAGCCCTTAGCATTAGGAACTCCACTCATAGGATGGAAAGAGATGCAGATCAGAGTACTGGGTTGCCACGGATCACAGACGCCCGGATGCAATACGACGAGCTTTCTGTTGGATGGCAAGATCCTTGTCGATGCCGGAGCTATTACATCTTTATTAACTATTGAAGAACAAGTTAATATAGATTATATCCTTGTCACCCATGCTCACCTCGATCATGTGAGAGACATAATGTTTCTGGCAGACAATATTTGTTATCTGCAGAAAGGTCGTCCCCTAACTGTTATCGGAACCCGCAATATCATAGATACCCTCAGGACACATCTCTTCAATAATATAATTTGGCCTGATTTTTCCCTGATTCCCAGCCCCGAAAATCCGGTTCTAAAGTTTAAGGCCATAAAGCCTGGGGAAAAGATTAAGCTCGGCGATGTGCGTATAACCGCCGTCTTAGTCAATCACGTCATAGAGACAGTCAGTTATGCAATAGAATCTAAGAAAGGATCATTTATAATTATCGGAGATACTGGTCCCACTGAAGAGGTATGGAAAACCGCAAACAAGATGAGTGATTTAAAGGCCGTCTTTATTGAAACATCCCTCCCCAACAGCATGAAAGAGGTCGCGGAGATAACGGGTCACCTAACACCTTCGGGTTTGGAGGAAGAATTAAAGAAATTGAATGCTCCCAATCACAATATTTATCTTTTTCATATGAAGATCCAGTACCGCGAAGCTATTCAGAGAGAGATCGCGATGATAAGAGATAGAGATATTCATGTCCTCGAAGACGGCGAGGTCATTCAAATCTGACTTTTTTTGATTAGGTTACTCATAAATATCCCGGGGCGAGCCTTGGACACGCTTTTCGCACCAGGCTGCAGGGAACTAAACCAAAGACCCTTCGACTCGTATGACTCGCTCAGGGTCAATTCAACTGAGTCCTTTTTCCACGTCACAGCCTTGAAAGAGACCGGTGTTCATTGAATCAAATGCAGGCGCCTGTTGAACATCTCGATGGACTAAAAAGGTTAGACATCCGTTTCAGCCTTGATCCTATATCGCGATTCCTTGAACGCCTGAATAATCCCCAGGACGCATACGGGACAGTTTTGGTCGGCGGAACCAACGGGAAGGGCTCCATTGCGGCTATGGTAGCATCGGTTATGTCCCGCGGTTTTCGCGTTGGTCTCTACACATCTCCGCACTTGATCGATGTCCGAGAGAGGATAAGAGTCGACGGCGATATGATATCGCAAGAGGAGATGGATGCGTGGATAGAAATAGTAAAGGCGCACTCGACAGAAAATCTAACCTACTTTGAATTTCTCACCGCCGTTGCCTTTCTTTATTTCCACCAGAGAAAGGTGGATTTAGCCATTCTGGAAGTGGGAATGGGGGGTAGACTCGATGCAACTAATGTGGTTTCGCCTTTCGTATCTGTGGTGTCGAATATATGCCTCGATCACACGGAATACCTCGGCAGGCGCCTCGAAGAGATTGCCTGGGAGAAGGGTGGCATAATTAAGGATGGCGGGGTTTGCATAACTGCGGTGAAGCAAAGGCGCTTGCAAGAGCTTCTGGAAGAAATATGCCGCACGAAGGGTGCAACAATATACAGCTTGGGAAGGGAGATAACTATCTACACGCACCCCGATGGTTCATTTTCCTATCGAGGCATTGGGATGAGATACGATAACCTCGTTTGTCCTCTGAGAGGGAGACATCAGATAGTAAATGCCGCTGTAGCTCTCGGTGTCATTGATGCTTTGGCGATGAAGGGGTTCCGGGTTGATGACGATGCCGTCTTTAAAGGAATTCATGACGTTAAATGGGAAGGAAGACTGGAAGTTATTAAACATTTACCAACGGTTCTTCTGGATGGCGCCCATAATGCAGGCGGCGCCTCCACCCTTGCCCGCGCACTGAAGGAGGAATTTTCCTACAAGAAGTTAATTTTCATCTTTGGTGTCCTTAAAGATAAGGACTACAAGGCTATGCTGAAAAAGCTGCTCCCACTGGGGGATCGGCTGATCTTAACAAGTCCGGATACAGAAAGAGCGATGCCTCCTGACGCTTTGCTGCCGGTCGCAAAGCAATATCTCAGAAGAATCGAGGTCGTGAAGAATCCCCGTGATGCTCTGAAACGGGCATTATCTATAGCCGATAAGAATGATCTCATCTGTGTAACAGGTTCCCTTTATCTTGTTGGTGAAATTAAGAAGGCATTCTCTGTGGCATTTTCGTAGCGTAATTGTTTGCAAAAATTAGTCTTAAGGCGGGATGGTCAAGTGATGGTTTTGCTGCGGGAGAAATGGCAATGGTCATTTGTTAGTTTGATAATCTTTTTCTGTTTCATTCCCGCTTATAACTCAAATGCTGTTGAGACCGATATTTCTAAGGGACCCGTAACACTTGAGGCAGATAGTGTTGCCTATGACAAGGAGAAAGATACCTATCACGCAAAAGGTAACGTCCTAATCGTCTTTTCCGGGGGCCTCCTCATAGCCGAGTCCGTAGTCCTCAATAAGGCAACGAACGATGCCGTCGCCGAAGATTATGTTCTGCTTATAAGTGACGGTGATATTCTCGAGGGAGACAAAGTTGAATTTAACATTGAATCAAAGACTGGTGTCGCCTACCAGGGCAAGATGTTTTTTGTCGCTAATCATTTCTACATAAAGGGTACAAGAATTGAGAAAACAGGAGAAGCCTCATACCATTTTGACAATGCCACGGCAACTTCATGCGATGGAGATTCTCCGGACTGGCGCTTGATGGGAAGAGAACTGGATGTGACCATTGAAGGGTACGGGACCGTGAAACATGGTAAGTTTCTGGCAGGTAGCGTCCCCCTGCTCTACACTCCCTATATGCTTTTCCCAGCAAAGAAGACCCGGCAATCAGGCTTTCTTTTTCCTTATGTCGGCTATTCGGCAGATAGGTTAGGCTGGGATATCGAACTCCCCTATTACTGGGCCATATCAGAAGATACAGATGCGACATTTTATCAGCGGTATATGGATAAGAGGGGGTTTAAAGAAGGTGTCGAATTCAGATACTTCATCAGCAAGGATACATTTGGCACCTTTTACGGCGACTTCATGAATGATGCTGCACACAATAATGGAACGGATAATACAACAGCAGACATAGGCAGAGACTGGGAGTCCGACCACAAGAGGTGGTCATACTACCTGAATCACGAGACCACATTCGACCCTTCATTCACCCTCAGGACGGATATCCGCAGGGTTTCAGACCGCTTTTACTTCAAGGACTTTTCCTCGCATAATTATTATCTCGATAATTATTCGAGCACCGAAACGGAGAAATTCAAGAAGGTTCCCTTTTACGGCGACGAAACTCTTGGTTCACTCAATTCGACAGTCCGTATGGTCAAGAACTGGCAATTGTATAACCTCACGGCACTTGTGAACTACACCGATGATTTTACGAACGACTCGAATAACGCAACTTTGCAGAAGTATCCAGAAATAACCCTTAAGGGAGTAAAGCGTCCCATCTTTGGCTCTCCTGTCAATTTTGAGTTTGATGCAGCTTATGATTATTATTATAGAAATGAAGGGCAGAAGGGACATCTTTTCGACCTGCAGCCGGCACTGTCCCTGCCTCTGCGCTGGCGCGACTTTTTCCAGTTTACACCGCAGATAGGGGTTAAGAGCACATCCTGGAACCGTGATGACAATGTTGATACAGGCCAAAGTAAACACGGAGATCGAGAATTATACAATGTCGGAGCAACGGCTTCTACGGAAATCCACAGGATATTCGATGTAGGCGGCAAGGACGTAGATAAAATACGACATGGCATCAGGCCCGAACTCACGTACACCTATGTTCCCAATATATCTCAGGATAATCTTCCCGACTTTGTGGGTGCCGTCTCTGAACAGAACACATTGACGTACTCGCTCACCAATACACTTTTGGCAAAATTGAACGAAAAGGACGGCGGAAAAAGTTACCTTGAGTTCCTGCGCTTCAAGCTGGCCCAGACCTTTGATTTCAAAGAGGCAAGAAGGGGCGATGTCGATCCCCCGAAGGACAAAAGACCATTTAGTAATGTTGATATGGAACTTGACGTCAAACCCTTTCAGTATTTTTCGTTTATGGCTCGCAACACGTACAGTGTGAATTCAGGCGAATGGCTGCAGACCAATTATGATATGAATATAAGCGATTGGCGGCAAGATTCGGCCACGGTGGGATATCGATATAGCCAAGCTGCCGTGAGGGAAGTCGACATCTCCCTTAAAGCTGTGGTAACGAAATCGGTAGATCTTATCTATGTCTCGAGAAAGAATCAGATGGATAATATAAATCTGGAGACGACATATGGCGTCAAATATCACGAAAAGTGCTGGAGCGTCCAGATATACATTTCTGAAACTCAGAATGATAAGACGTATATGGTGGGCTTTTCTCTTCTCGGTCTCGGTGCATTTGGCGCAAAGTAGAATCACCTAATTTACCGGATATTTTATCTTGACAAATACCTTGAAATTTCGTAATTTTCACAATTACATTTTTGGCATGTGGGTGAATTTATGAAGACTTATAACGCGAAGAAAGAGGACATCGTCAGGAACTGGTATGTGATAGATGCGGGAGGACATATTCTCGGCAGACTCGCCAGTGAGGTTGCAAGACGTCTTAGAGGCAAACATAAACCCATTTATACACCATATACGGATACAGGGGATTTTGTGATCGTTGTTAATGCCGGGAAAGTTTCCCTTACTGGCAAGAAGCTGTCCGATAAAGTATACTATCACTATTCCGGTTACCCGGGTGGTCTCAAAAAGACGTATGCGGGCAAATTGTTAAAGGATAGTCCGGAAAAGGTCCTGATCTATGCGGTCAGAGGCATGCTGCCGAAAAACTCTTTAGGCAGGAAAATGTTAAAAAAACTCAAGGTCTATGTAAATAATGATCACCCTCACGAGGCCCAGTGCCCTCAGGTAATTAAGTTATAAGGTTTTTGGTTTGATTGGTCGGTATCGTCTGATACTTGTCAGATTTCGCATACTACGATTATTGTCGGGAGATATGAAATAATGGAAAAACGTTTTTATGCCACAGGGAAAAGGAAGTACGCCATCGCCAGGGTCTATATGAAGGAAGGCAGCGGAAACCTTGTAGTAAATAAGAGGAACTTCGATGACTACTTTACGCGGGATAGCCTCAAAATGATTATCATGCAGCCTCTCGAAATTGTGGGGGCGAGAAACAAGTTTGATTTCTTTGTTAACGTATCAGGCGGTGGTGTGGCCGGGCAAGCAGGGGCGATAAAGCATGGCATAACGAAGGCGCTCGTTGAATATGATGCGGAATGGCGCTCAATACTCAAGAAAGCGGGTTTCTTAACGAGGGATTCACGTATAAAGGAAAGAAAAAAGTACGGCCAGCCGGGTGCGAGGAAGCATTTCCAATTTTCAAAAAGATAGGATTTCGGAAGGAGGCTTCTTGGCCTCCTTTTTTTTGGATGAAACATGGGTCTGTCATTTCGACCAAAGGGAGAAATATTACAGGTTATTTGTACATTGAGATTACCACTGCCCTTCAGACCTCGCAATAACACTTGTTTAGACTTGTAAAGGTCTTTTTTCGCAAATAAACAATAGGTAACATGTATGCTTAAAGTAGGTATATACGGAGCGAGTGGATACACTGGCCAGGAACTTCTCAGACTCCTGCTCAGGCATCCTCAGGCCGAGGTTGTGGCATTGACATCGAGGAGATATGCGGGGGTCCCGGTTTCTGATATCTACCCTGTATTTGTCGGCTTGACCGATCTGGCATTCGTTGACGCGTCTCCGGAAGATGTGGCAGTTGCCGCGGACATAGTTTTTTTGGCCTTGCCCCATGGGGTTTCCATGGCTGTGGCCCCGATTTTCCTGAAGGCTGGAAAGAAGGTGATTGATCTCAGCGCGGATTTTCGTCTGCACGATGTTGCCACCTACGAAAAATGGTATAGCAGGCACACCGCCCCGGACATTATCAAAGATTCGGTTTACGGAATGCCGGAGTTATACGGAGACGAAATTGCCAAGGCTAGGTTGGTTGCCAATCCGGGTTGTTATCCGACCAGTGTAATTCTTGGTCTTGCCCCGTTGTTGAAGGAAAATTGGATTGACGATAGCTCGATTATAGCTGATTCAAAGTCCGGCGTCAGCGGTGCGGGAAGAGAGCCGCAGGTCGGAACGCTGTTCTGCGAGGTTGACGAAGGATTTAAGGCCTACAAAGTTGGCGAGCACCGGCATACACCGGAGATGGAACAGGAAATCAGTATTCTCGCGGGGCACGATGTCAGGATTTCCTTTACGCCCCATCTCCTTCCCATAACCCGGGGAATCCTCAGCACCATATATGCGACGCTTCAGAAAGAAGTCGCAACAAGGGAGTTGATTGATCTTTACCGGACATTTTATAAGGGAAGGAAATTTGTAAGGGTATACAAGGCAGGTACATTTCCCAATATTTCTTCGGTCCGGGGTTCCAACTACTGTGACATAGGGTTGACTGTTGATGCCAGAACAAAAAGGGTTATCATCATATGCGCTATCGACAATCTCGTCAAAGGCGCAGCTGGCCAGGCTATACAAAATATGAATCTCATGTGCGGCCTTAGCGAAGATACAGGACTTACCATGATATCCTTGTTCCCGTAAAGAATATGTCTTCTGTAAATGCGACTCCCCGCGGCTGCTCATGGCTGCGGCTCATCCCCGCAATAACACTCCCGGCAGATTTTCAAAGATCTGTACTGTAAGAGAGATAGATGCCCATAAAAATATACAACACGCTAACAAAGAAGAAAGACACATTCGAACCCCTCGTTGAAGGACAGGTGGGTATCTATGCGTGTGGCATTACCGCCTATGATGTCTGTCATGTGGGGCATGCCCGTTCGGCTGTAGTTTTCGATGTCATCACCAGGTATTTTCAGTATAGAGGATATCATGTCACGTATGTGAAAAACTTTACAGACGTGGATGATAAAATCATCGTGAAGGCCAATGCGGAAGGGAAAACAATATCTGAAATATCGGAGAGGTATATCAGAGAGCATGACGAAGATATGGATGCCCTCGGGATAGCCAAGCCTACAGTTGCGCCCAGGGCCACGGAACATATCGCCGGCATGATAAAGCTGATCAATATTCTCCTTGCCAACGGCCTTGCCTATGAGGCCGATGGCGATATCTATTACGCGGTTGAGAAATTTAAAGGATACGGGAAACTTTCGGGCAGAAATCTGGAAGAAATGATAGCCGGTGCCCGCGTGGATGTAAGTGAGAAAAAAAGGTATCCCCTCGACTTTGCCCTCTGGAAAGCCAGCAAGGAAGGGGAACCATGGTGGGACAGTCCCTGGGGCAGGGGGAGACCGGGATGGCATATCGAGTGTTCAATTATGAGCCAGAATTTTCTCGGAGAGACCTTCGATATCCACGGTGGCGGAGAAGATTTGATATTCCCCCATCATGAAAACGAGATTGCCCAGTCGGAAGGTGCCACTGGTAAACCGCTGGCCAACTATTGGATCCATAATGGTTTCGTCAGGGTCAGCAGCGAAAAGATGTCGAAGTCGCTCGGCAATTTTTTCACCATTAAAGACATATTGAAGAATTACCATCCGGAGGTAGTGAGGCTCTTTATGCTTCAGAGCCATTACAAAGGACCCGTGGACTTTTCGGGAGAATCTCTTGCAGAGGCGAGATTGGGCATGGAACGGTTCTATGCCACCCTGAAAGCTGTCAAGGGCGCGCTCGCGGCCTGTGGCGATATTTCCGCCGTTGCCATGGAAGGACTTTCCGGAAAGGATAGAGACATATTCGACAGGATTTCATTTCTTCCGGATAGATTCAAAAAAGCTATGGATGATGATTTCAACACACCGAAGGCGATAGGTTACATCTTCGATACCGTGAGACTTGTCAACGGCTATATGTCAGAGGAAAAATTCTCCGTATCCGCCGAGACATGCCTTGTCCTGGATACGGCAAGAAGGGTCGTTGCGGAAGTCGGCGGGGTCTTGGGATTATTCCTCGACGATCCTGATGATTATTTTATTAAGGATCGTGACAGAGAGGCCGGAAAGCGCGGCTTGGATGTGCGTGAAATAGACCGTCTGATTGAAGAGCGGCGGGCTGCCCGGCTGGCTAAGGACTGGAAGAGGGCCGATGAGATCAGACGTCTCCTTACGGAAAAAAAGATCGTTCTTAAGGATTCCCCTTCCGGGACGGACTGGAAGATAGAATAAAACTCTAAAAACCCCGGCAGATAATTGCCCCAAGGTAAACCCCCGGCTCTGCCGGGGGACTCCCAGAGTTTGACAATTACGGGAGCATGAAATTAACACGCGCTTATCATGCAAGATGTTTTTGTCATACCCGAATGCTTTTATCGGGTATCCAGCTTCTAAAAATCGGACAAAATCTGGATTCCCGCTCAAAAACACTGCGGGAATGACAGGTGTTACAATAACAGTGACGATGATGTTTTTTAGTTTTCGCTCGCGATCAGGCCCCTTCGAGGGGCCAGCAAGCGTAAAGCCTCCGGCTTTGCCGGAGGATATTTACCGCGAGGCACGAAGAGCCTCGGTAATCAAATCCCTTCAAGAATGGTCAGATAACTTCCCCCACGCATCGTCGTGATCTCGTGTCAGGATACACACAGCGGCCGGATTTCCCCTGAATGGTTTATCTGTGAATGCGTCAATCTGAAAAATTATCTCCCCCATAGATTTTTCCTCATAGTGTTATCAAGCAGTCTCCTAAATAACATCTTATTTTCTTCTCTTAAGAACACGCCACAGAGTGAGCATTCTCTCTGCCAGGATGGCAACGATCACTCGCGGCACCCAGAGCCAGAAAGGACTGAGACCGAGCGATAGAAATAGGCTGGGGTCTTCCACCAGAGCATGGTTGATGCCGATGGAGAGATGCAGTTCCTCCAGTTCTTCTTTAGTCAAGTTGCCGGCGTTCACTTCTTCAACAATCACGGCGCCACCGTAAGCCACCCCGAAAATAACGGCAGTGAGCCAGAGAAAACCTACCTTTTGATCGAGCCCCATAATTTTTAACAGTGGGTTAAGCACCCTGACCATGGGACTGATAAGGTCGAGGGTCTTCAGTATTTCCAATAAAGTCAAGATACAAATAATAATCACAAATATCTTGGCGCTGAGGCTGAGTGTGGTCAAACCCCACTCCTGCAAGGCCTCAAATAAGGGCCGGGTCATCTCCAGAGACGATCCCGTTTTTTCTGATGCGGTCATCGCAACATTAAAAAAGGGTGCCACTGCGATTACCGTGAGTGTGGCAGCGACAAGACGAAATACCGTGGCTTTAAAAGGATGAATTCCTGACTTTGCCTGGACAATACCTTCTTGAATCAGATTATGGGCAATGAGAAGAAAGATAGCCATCAAAGTCATTTGATCTTGAGAGAATGGCAGCACGGACATAGCGGCGATGCCGCCGTAAATTCCTGTAAGCATGCCGATCAGGAGCGGAAGAGTAGCCATGGCCGGCAGGCTGATGATGCTCATCAGCGGTTGAAGCAGAAAATCCAGATGACCAAGCCATCCGGTCCAGGCAAGGAGGGCAGTGAAAAGAGAAACGGGAATGAGGATCTTCATGATCCAGAGGAAACCGTTCAGTCCTTTGCGAATGCCCGATTGCAGGCCTTCTTTGATTCGACTCCTATCCAATTCCATGATTTCTCTATCACCGTCTCACTGATTAGATTAGCCCCAGAAGGTGGAATATCTTCGCAAAACGCATTTCCCAGGAATGTTCGCTGCGTGCTCGCTCGTAGCCCTTCCTTCTGATCTCATCCGCCTTTTCAGGATTTGACAGGAGAAAGCGGATCTTTTCAACGAGGTCATCAAAATCTTTATAGATGACAATCTCAGAACCGATATCATAAAATCTATCCAGCTCCGGGTGATATTCGGTAAGGTAGAGCCCTCCGCTCATGGGGATTTCAAAATCTCTCCCTTTGAGACAGTATGTGTTACTGAGGCCAATGACACTTCCGAAGCCCAGGTTAATCCTGCTTTTTGAATACATGCGTACCATGTCCTCCGCAGTGAGAGGGCCATTCGGCCAACCGCAGCCGTATGCTTCAACATGGATGCCGCAAGATGTCAGTCTTTCGATGACCTCAGATCGATTTCCATAGCATTGACCGACGAAGGACACATCGACAGTTTTTTCCGTATCATATGGTCTATGGACTTCAGGGTTCGCCCCTTCAGGGAGATAGACGGGAATCGCACCCTCCACGCAATATTTTCTCACAGCATCTTCGGTGCTTGTCCAGCAGATATCAAAGCAGCGGCAGACATCTCTGGAGCCCATGGAATGGCCGCTTCTGATTTTGCCCACAAAATGTTCTTTGTCATTCAAGCGGAGATTAACCATGGGAATACCGAAGCTCTTTAATGCCTCGCAGGTTTCCGGTGACACCAGGTCCCCGGAAAGACAGGTGAAGATAACATCTGTCGCATCCTGCTTGATCCACTGCTCTACCTGCTTTACGAGAAAACTATTCATTTCTGACTTTGCAGTTTTGTGCCAATCTTTCTTCTGGTGATTGAATCGTTCGACCCAATCGTAGTGCCGGAGCTGACCGAATTTTTCGAGCGATGGCTTCAGGGATTCGTTTTCCCAGTTGTAGTGATGATAGATGGCGAGGATGCTGAGGGTTCCTTTGGCTTTGGGGCGGATGTGGGGGAATCTTTTTCTCATCTCCCTTTTGATGTGTTCTTCATTGGGGATCGTGAGATCGCGCGACGCAAATGCATTGTCGTAATAGCGTCTTTCCCGCTTCAGCCTAAGATCGTTTTTCCAGATGCGAAATTGCTTGCGGTATTTTTTTAGCGGGTCATTCATCGTCGCATAGGAGGCATTATAAGCAAGTCTAGGCTGTGGCGTTCGTCTTTCTGATGGTATAAAGTCTCGCTCCATTCGATTTATCCACCCTATCATTCATCATATTGAGTACGTGCCCTGCATCAATTGCGGGGATGGAAAACCGTTCCGCTACATCGACGCACACGATGAGCGATCCTATACCCGCTCCGATAATGCATAGATCTGTGTCAGGTGATATCTGTCTTAGTATCCCTTCTTTCATGGCGTCCCAGCGAGTAGCAACGTATTCGGCAGGAGTCTCCACATAAGACAGTTCAGGGTGGCTCGAAAAACGGGCAAACCAGTTTGTACAGGATTCTTTGTTGAAATCCGAGTTCAGTATGCAGACCTTCTTGCTGTCCACGAGGCGTATGAAATCCTCTGAAGTGAGATATGCATATACCACATAAAAAGGTATGTAATTGTCGGCAGTAATTTCTATCCCGTTATCAAAGAGGAATTTCAGAAACGTGGATGCGGAGGGGCCCTTTTTTGATGATCGCAGCAGGGAAAACAATCCCTTTGATTTACGAGCAGTATTTCCCGGAAATACAAGAGGGGCAAACTTCCCTCCTCGGGCGAGCTTCTTTAAGGCGCCGATATGCAATGGCATCGCCTCTTTGATGGCGCGTACGGATTCCGCCTGCTGATAGAGACCGTTGCAGTTGAGATCATAGTTATAATATGCGTATTCTCCGTCAGCAAAACGAACAACTGGTACTGCCTTTCCTTCTGATAATCCCCGGACAATTGCGTCATGCAATATCATAAAATAGCCATCGCCTGTGCACACGTCTCGGTGAAAGAGACAGGTTTCCTGATCAATAATGTCCGGGGCATTGATCATGATGACAGGAGCATTATCAATATCTTTCAGGACGAGTCTTTCAAATCGAAAAGCCCCAGTATTTAGCAAATTGTCCCAAGACAATATCTTTTCCATAGATTAAAAATCTTACGGCCATTACAAGAAAACTGTTGAGTTTCTCAAATTCATAACAACTATTTTCCTTTATGGATTATGTCCCCTCAAGGGTACTTTTCTTGCGACTACAGCAACACTGTGGCCTGAATAACATTTTGCTATGAGACGGGCAAAAGGACTCATCACGGGGATTTTCTCAAGCTCCTCTTTTATATATTCCGAAAGATAATCCTTTTTGCGGACCGCCTTGAATCCATTTTTTGATAACATATCACACAAGGTCTTCTCAGTGAAATGATACAGGTGATAGGGCAGCGACCATCCCTTCCAGGTATTCCAAGTCTTTGTGGCATCCGTTCCTTCGTAATTAGGCACATCGACCACCAGAAGGCCTTCCGGCTTTAACCAGTTCCATGCCTTTTTAAGGTATACCCGTGGATCGACTGCGTGTTCCAGAAAATGCCACATGGTAATGATATCTATCGATTCGCTTTCATAATGTAGGGATTCAACTGGACCAGTCTTCACAGGTATATTTAGTGTTTCACGCACGTAGGAAGCTGAATCATCGGATATATCAACTCCTTCCACATGGTAGCCATACGTACGACAGGCGTTGAGAAAGTAACCCATTCCGCATCCAATATCAAGGATGGTTCCCTGTTTCTTCAGGCCTCGGAAAAAGCGGATGCGGTGACTCTCCCGGGAGAGGCGCCTGGCCATTTGAGGAGAGCCCGGTTCCAGACCTTCGTCATACTGGTAGTCAAAGTAACTGCTCCGGTAAAGCTCATAGAGTTCATTTTGACTTGGTTGTGGATCAAGAAAACCCAGGCCGCAACCAGAGCATTTGTAAACATTCCAGTTCCCCTGTCGGAATAACAATTCGCGCTTTAAGCTGTTGCAAAGAATACATTTTGATTCGGCACGTTCCATGGACTTAACCCCTTCCTTATCCTTCATCACTACATCCCATTGCCTTGCGGGTGACCCTGTATTTGATAAGTTTTGCCTCCGCCTTTGCCTTATCCTTAAGAAAGGGTATCGTTAAATTAAGAGTCGCTATACGCCAGTATGCTTGCGCCAGGTTTGCGCACCTGATTCGCGCGACGCTTTCGGGCAGATAATGTTTACGATAAAATAGGAGCTCGGCTGTCGTTTTTTTCTGCCATAATTCTGATAACGGCGTTTGACGCTCACTCTGGCCTCCCAAATGGACAACGACGGCAGATTCTATATAACCAATCTCAAACCCTAATTTCCTGATTCTCAAGCAAATATCCTGGTCTTCGCCATAAAGGAAAAAATCTTCATCAAACCCGCCGACGGTCTTTATCACATCTAAGCGAACAATCATACTTGAACCCTGAACGCAGGCTATGGGACCTTTAAGGGCAGACAGCTCACGGCCAATATATTTCTGTCCCGGATATCTGTAAGAAACTGATTCGTGGAGCGTACCATCAGGATTGATTAATTTCGTGCCCGCGAGACCTACGTGCGGCATTGCGTCCATATACGATACGGCTTTCCCGAATGCCCCTGAAACTACCTCGGTGTCCGGGTTGAGAAAGAAGACGTATCGCGCTCTGCACTGCGGCAGGACCTGGTTGTTGGCGGCCGCGAATCCTCTGTTTTCGGTGTTTGCAACGAGGAAGACGGAAGGGAAATTTTTCCGGATGAAGTCCGCACTTCCATCCGTTGACGCGTTGTCGACGACAAATACCTCTTTGTTAACATCATCAGCCGCATTGACGGAGGCGAGGCAAGTACCAATCATATCCCGTGTGTTGTAGGATACAATGATAATAGACAGGTCTATTTTTTCGTCTCCCCTTCTTATATGGCTGCTCATGATTGATCAGCCTTTCGTATTTTGGGAGAGAATGTCATCATAAATATCTGCCACTCTTCTTGTGACCTTATCCCACGTATGGCTGGCTGCCATATTGAAGGCTTCCTGAGCCATTCTTGTTTGAGTTTCTTCGTTTAACATCGATCTTATTTTATCAGCAATATCATCTGTGCTGGAGTTGTTGTCAATAATGTATCCGTTAACTCCTTGTCGGACCAGATCCTTTGCCCCTACATTGCTGCTGATAGTCACGGGTAAGGAGGCAGCCATGGCTTCAAGGGCGGCCATCCCGAAGGTATCAAATTTTGAAAGTATGGAAAAGGCATCGCTGGCAATATATATTTTTTCGAGATGTTCTCTGCGAATGATTCCCGCAAAAATAACTTGTTCTTTTATACCCAGATTTTGAGCCATCATGACATATTTTTTTTCATCACCTTTTCCTACGACAAGTAATTTAAATTTTTCGGACGGATAGCGAAAACTTAGCCTTGATAACGCTGCCATCAAACGGTCCAAGCCTTTAATGTCAAAATTCATAGATACAAATAAGATTATCTTATCAATCGAACCGATATGAAATTGCTGTCTGATTTCATGGCGACAGGACTGGCGATCAAGATTTTTCAATCTATCGATGTCGATACCGGGATGAATAACGACAACTCTATCCGGATCAATATCATATTGTTTAAGAAACTTTTCCTTTGTCAGTTCAGATACGGCGATAAATTTCTTACATCGTTTGTTTTCGATCAAACGTCTTTCAACCCATACTGTTACGTAATCAAAGAGACTCATTCTTTTTTTCCGTACCTCTTTGACCCACATCCTGTGTGGAATGCCATGCATCGTAAAAATATCGGCGTCGAAGATCCTGTCGTGAGCATGAATCAGGTCGAATTCCATCTTTGCGATTTTTCTTCTCGCAAAATAGGCAAAGCTAATAGTGGTTAGGAATTTGGGGAAGACAATTACGGGAACCTTGTGAAATTTTATGCGGTCGGATAGCTGCAGCCACTTGTTTGCAAAGACGTGTATTTCATATTTATCTCTTTGAGCGATACGCTCGGTGAGTTCCGAAACAACGTGCTCAGCCCCGCCCACAAGAGCGTACTTTGGGATGACCACCGCAATTTTGTGTGATTTTGGCATCATGTGTTGGTAACACTCTTCCTCTGCTGACTGTAATCGATTAGTATATGATTGTCCATGAAATCCAATAGCGTCTATCCGTCATACTACATTTGCGAAGAGGGATTAACGATGCGGTGCGGAAGCCGCTTCAGGCGGAATGAATTCTGTAAACTGACTCTGGATATTCCACAAGATGACCATCATCGCAAAGATGGTATACAGAATTATTGCCGGCGGTCCACTCATTGTGTTCTCGAACTGGCCCTGGATGAAAACCGCAACGAAAGTGGACAGAAAGCATAAACCCCAGTGCCTGATAAAATCATCCTTCCCAGACTTGATGATCTGCCAGCTTACCTGGAAAAATTTGAAAATAATGTAAAGAAAGAGAGCAAAGCCAACCAATCCCGTGCGTACAGCAACATCAACCAGCAAATTATGGGGTGCTGGATAGGGTGTCTGTTGCCTGTATTTGGCTGGCACTTTTTCATTATAATTGTTTAACAGGTTCTCATCTAAATATGTCTGCATTCCGAATCCAATGCCGGTAATGGGATAATCTTTTACCATTTCAAGGTGATTGTACCAGATGTTAATTCGAGGATCTGCCTGAATTTTGCGTATGAAAGCATCAGGGGTTAATTTATGTTTTAAAGGCATGATTGATGTAACCAAGGCAAGGAAAAACAAAAAGAAGAGTACGGCTTTTTTATTTCTCGGGAATGATAAAAGAAGAGAAACTATCATAGCTAAGATTGCCCCCATTGTTTGCGTAGCAAGAGTTGCAATAGCCGTTGTACACACGCAGATGGTCAGAATAATTTTTCGATATAAGATAGCCTCTTTTATGAGTTGGTACAATGACAGCAATAAACCAAACAATGTGGATATACCAATAATATTGATCGGGATCTCATGCTGCCCATCCATGTAAAAACCCAATCTGGTTGATAAATTATATCCACGCATAACATAAAAATCTATCACTATTCCCGCTGAGTAAATAGCCGTTGATATAATGATCGTCCAGACGAGGATGAGCAGCCTTTCCTTCGTGGCAAAAAAATTAAACAGCAGATAGAATATTATCAGATATTTTATTAAATGGGCGTAGAAATCATGTATGCTGTTTCCCTTATTGAGGGCAAAGAAGAGGCCGCAGAAGCTCCAGAGTACAAACAGAAGAAAGGGAATAGATAGAGGAGTTCGTAAAGAAAAAAACTCTTTTTTTAGGAAAATTAAAGTCAGCAAAAGCAGAACTGACCCATAAAAGGTGATTTCCTTTATGGCCGTAACATGGGGATATGGATTCAAAAAAATAAACATTCCAACTAGAATGGGAATGCCCATATTCAACACTTCAAATATTTTCCTTTTCCTCATCTGCGATAAAAGCGATACGCCATTAACGGCGTTTTCACTATCACACTCTCTTTTGATTTTCATATTTATGATAGCCTGATGTCGCATTCCTTTTAAATATTAAAAAATATTTAACTGATCATTGTTTTTTGCTTAGCCACGCTTTGGCCTGATCAAAATATTCCTAATGATTTTTTTCGGTCATACCACTTCTTCATTTCTTTAAGACCTTCATTTAATTGTATTTGTGGTTCAAAATCCGGTAAAATTCTTTTGAAAAGTTGACTTGAAACACTTTTAATTTTTCGCCCCACCGGTTTTGTAAGATCATGCTTAACGCTAAAGCTTAAATCGAATATCTTCATTATTTTTAATACTATTTCATTAATGCTTACAGCTTGTTCATCACCAAGATTGACAGTAGTACCGTTTGGTGCGCGTTTAGAAAGTTCCAATATTACACGGACAACATCTTTTACATGGATAAAACTACGTGATTGGGTACCATCTCCCCATATAATTAAAGGATCATCACCGTCAAATATGCGCTTAACTATGCTTGGAATTACATGGCTATACTGGCCAAACCAATCATAGTTGTCTCCGTAAATATTAACAGGCCTTACAATTATACCTTCGCACTTTTTATCCTTGATTGCCGCTAAAACAGCAATTTCTAACATCCGCTTGGCCCAACCATAACCCCAATTTACACTTTCTGGTTCACCATAAAAGCCAAAGGACTCTTCTATGTTGCCCGCAACTTCATCCGAATAAACACATGAACTACTCATAACAAGCAAGCCAGGAATAGAGTTTTCTAAAACGGCTTCTAAAACATTTGCATTTATTTGACTATTTAGAAGAAAAGTGGAGCTATGGCTTTGACTGCAATAAGCTACCCCATAAGCTTGACTGGCAAGATGTATGACCCAATCAGAACCCTTAATTTTATCCAAAGCAATAATTCTATTTCGTAAGTCTCCCTGAATAAATGTAAATTTTTCGCAATCTTCAGGTAGATTTCCCCTTCTTCCTTTGGATAGATCATCAATGGCAATAACATTGTAACCTTCGTCTAGAAGCAACGGTACAAGCATGCTACCCACAAAGCCTGCTGCACCAGTTACTATGATCTTTTTAAAGTATCTCATTTGGTTCCACGGAGGCGTTGCATAAACGTGCGTCTCACTGGTGCAGGAATGAGTGTAGGCGTAAGGTATAAAGGAATGGTCGGCACCGACTCCCCTTCAGGATGATACCTCGTCTCTATCATTGTATTCTCCTTTACGAGAACCATGCCGAACACGTCTGCCGGCCGACGCCGAAGCGTGTTCTGGCCTCCTGAAATCATTCCGAACCGTCGGACAGGCCATCTGAAATCGAATGGCCCGTCGAACTGAAGTCCCGAGTCCCAGACCATGTCGAGAGGGCGATTGAACTCGAAATGCATGGCCATGTCGACCGTGACGATAGCCCGCCCGCCGGGCTTGAGTATCCTAGCAATTTCTCGCATACCTTGGAGCCTGACGTCCGGGGTGACATGCTCCATCACGCTGATACAGAACACACGGTCTTGTGAATCGGTCTCCAAAGGTATGTCGGTTATGTCGCCTCGTAGAACCCTAAGACCTGTATTTGACAGAAACTCCTGACTTACCCCGTGCCCTTTGTACTTGATTCCCGAGTCGAAAACATCCGGATCGACCCCTGTCACATCGCAGCGGACGTAATCTTTAAGATAAATGGTAAAGGCAGTCATCCCGCAGCCGATGTCTGCCACCATCATCCCTGGCTGAAGTTCAGCCGATAAGATTGAGTATGGGTATTCCCAGAGTCGCGCAGCATAGAAGGCGGGCTTGCTGAGCATACCGAGCGACCACGGATATCTATCCTCATTCAAATCTGAGTGATCGGGCAGATCGTACTTCACCGTCAACTCATCCAACGTTTTATTAATGGATCTAAATTCGGGAGTGAGGACGTCCGCGACTGTAGCAAATCTACTTAATGGGCGAACCCCATTATTATCTCTCATTGATGATTCCTTTCCGGCGGGCAGTTGAATTAACAAACACGGCATCTATCTAAGGAGTATTAAGAAATCTAACGGCCGATCTAAGGCTACGGCACGCGGCTGCCGGGACTCGAAACGTCATAAGCAGACGCACTGCACGAATCAGCGCGCCGGCAACAATTAATATACGTAATAAATAACCCCGCTGTTTTTCGAACAGCACCATTGATTCAATCTCTAAATTATCACGCCATTTTCATATAAAAAGCAAAGACTTATTGTCGTATATATACGTAAAATGTGATTATTATCAACAAAAACGTAATATATATTTTCGGTAGGTTAGGTAAAAATTGGCCAAGAAAAACATCAGTATTTTAAATTATGCCACCTCTATGAATAAATCTCCAGTACATTGTTGCCAAGTATTTTTCTGGGATATTTTATAAATCCCCAATTTGGTACGTTCACATATCCGTTAGTATTATAAAATTCGCCAGATTCTCTAGCTCCTTTGTCATGTTTAAAGTGATAATATGGATTTACCAAACATTCCAATACCATTCCTTTATTATACATCTTCCATAGCATCTCGCCATCCATGCTAGCTTGTCTTACATGATGGCTTCTATGATTTTGGTTAGATTCATCATATCCTTCTGCAATGTCAATTAGATCACTTCTCTTAAGAAAGAGAAAATCTCCGGAATAGCCTTCCATGACAGGAGAATTATATTGCCTTAAATCAATAATTTGCTTTGGATGATGTTGATCAAAAAAAGGTATTTCATGTCTTATAACTGCCCTGGCGAAGAAGTTATTCTTGCGCTGATCGATTAGGGCCTTAATCTCTTGAGCAAGACCACCCGAAATAAATAAATCACTATTTACGATAAGAATATAATCCTTAGAGGCCTGTCTGATCGCAATATTTTTAGCAAAAAATTCATAAAAAAGATCAGGATTAAGCTTCTCTGCAACTGCAACAGACTTGTCAACAATGATGTTGATCACTTCTGGCCTTGCTAGCACTTCCTTTAATTGCACTGATTGATAAAGCTTCTGAGATTCAGAACACCAATCGACTACAATCATTTCAAATGGTATTCCAGCTTCTGTCAACGCGTTCATGTTCATTTCTATAGAAGCCTGCATTCTCTCCAAGAAGCCGCGATATCTGAAGATGGAGAAAACCCTTTTTTTCTTGCCATAATCATCATTTCGGCCGCAAGTAACAACTGATAACATTACAATCTCCAACGCACAGCGATAAACTGATGGGTCTTTTTCATAAATTTGTATAACGTTTATTTAATTTTGCAGAGCGGCAAGGTGGATGCATCTCATACCAATATAACACAAATCCTTGGAAAACGCATCGGCTCTTCCGGTAAAGCTAGTCCAATGCAATAGACATCCCTGACCGCCACCGTTGCACAGTGATTGAATTGAATTGATAAGGCATTGCTTTGTCACGATGGGAGTATATGAAGAAGGATCGTGTAATCACTTATTTTGTCTTAATCCGGTAATCACATCACTGACGAGAATAAAAACAATATAATTTCACATTAAGTATTCCAACTCCTTAATTGCAGTGCCGAACTGTTCGACGGCTTTTCTTGATTATATCATGAATACCAAACCCAATCTCCTCGATATAAGGATTAAAAAATAAACAGCCTGACTGATATATAGTTTTTCTAAATTCAGTATTTTAATGACGTTGTCGATATGATAAGTTACAAGACAATTTTATTGAGGGAGATTTCATGGAATGCGTCTAAGACTTTTTGTTAAAGGGGTTCCCTTCTTTGATTTACTGAGGACTCTGCCATCATTTCTGAAAGACTATAATGAAATCAGATTGCAAGCACAACAAGCAGGAGCGATTTTCCCATTTGGGAGAATTTATCCTTGCATAGCGGATAGGCATGACAACAGTGGCACCGCGTCGGGCCACTATTTTCATCAGGACCTGCTGGTTGCCAATAAGATATTTATCAACAAGCCGGGCAAGCACGTTGACATTGGGTCGCGGATTGACGGCTTAGTTGCTCATGTGGCATCATTCAGGGAGATAGAGGTCTTTGACATCAGAGACATGAATGAACAGATTCAAAACATTCACTTCAAACATCTTGACATCATGGATGGAAATGCTGTGTCGCATGATTACTGTGATTCCATATCATGCTTGCATGCGCTCGAACACTTTGGTCTCGGGAGATACGGGGACAGGGTGGATTATAACGGGCACCTGCTTGGATGGGAGAATATTTATAAAATGCTGAAGAAAGGTGGAAAGTGCTATTTTTCCGTTCCCATTGGCAAGCAGAGGATTGAATTCAATGCCCATAGGGTGTTTTCTGTCGAATATTTGGTTAATGTCATGATCGGCAGCCGATATAAGATTGATTCGTTCTCCTATGTTGATGACAATGGCGATCTCGTCAGGGATGCTCTTCTGGATGAAAGATCAGTGAAGAGCAGCTTTTCCTTGAATTATGGATGCGGCATCTTTGAGCTTTCCAAAATTTGATGATAGCAAATGTCGATAGAAGATAAAATACCTCTGTCTGTGGCCATCATCACGAGGAATGAGGCGGAGAATCTGCCCGCCTGTCTGAAAAGTGTTTCCTTTGCAGGGCAGATCGTCGTGGTGGATTCCGGGAGCACAGATGAAACTGTTAAGATTGCATCCGACTTAGGTTGCGATGTGTTGGTCGAATCATGGCGGGGTTTTGGCCCTCAAAAGCAGTTCGCCATCGATCAATGCACAAACCCCTGGGTGCTTGTCCTCGATGCGGATGAGCGTATTCCCGGAGATACTGCTCAAGCAATAAGAAATATAATCTCAAATCCATCGATAACCGCCGCAGGATTCAGCTTTCCACGCAAGAACTTTTTTCAGGGCCGGTGGATCAGGCATGCAGGCTGGTGGCCGGACCGCATTGCACGGCTTTTTCGAAAGGGGCAGGGCCGTATGACGCCGGCAAAAGTCCATGAATCGGTGGAAGTCAAAGGACTCGTGGAACCTCTCGATTGTCCAATCGAGCATTATACGGAAAGCCGTCTCAGCCACATCCTAATTAAAATTGATCAGTACTCCACAATTGGCGCCGAAGAGGCATTCAAGGAAGGTAAGACAGCCTCGGTCTGGTCTGCAATTCTCAGGGCAAAGCTCGCGTTTCTTCATAACTATATATTGAGGTGCGGCTTTCTCGACGGCGCTCCGGGACTCACCCTGGCAATCACGGATGCCGTCAATAAGTTTTTCAAGTACGCCAAGCTGAGTGAGCTAAACAAACAGGCGCGCAAGAAGTGATAACCTGTACACAACTCGCGCACCATTTATATCATAGCATTAGTGCACATAATTGCACTTGACACATGTGCAATTGTGATGTAAGAAATTTATAAAAGAGACGGAAAAGCCTTATCCTTATTGTCATTCCCGCCCCCGAGAAGTACATTCGAGGGCAGGCTGCGGCGGTAATCCAGAGGCACTGTCATTTCTTCTCGCCCCCTTTGTAAAGGGGGCCATAGGGGATTTTCAGTTGAGGGTGTGTTGCCATTCCGAACGAGAGTGAGGAATCTTAATATCCCTCACTCTGCTCGGGACAGGGATTTCTCAGTCACTGTGCTTCTTCGAAATGACAAGAAATGGAATTGCGACACAGTCTCCAGGCCCGGAATAACAAAGCATATGGAATTTATCTTGCTGTATATGAGGTGCTTTTATGAGAGCCAATGTTACCATCGAAAAAGATATTCTGGATGAACTTGTGAAAGAAACAAAAGCAAGGAGCAAGGCGTCTGCTGTGAAGATTGCGATTCGCGGATACTTGAAACGAAAGAAGATAGAAAAGATCAGGTCTATGAAAGGCAAATTGGACTTCGATCTGACGGCTGATGAAATAAGGCATTATGAACGGTAGAAAAATCCTTGTCGACACCTCAATTTGGATTGATTATTTAAAAAATAAATCATCCCGTATTGCCGAGAAAGTGGATGGCATGCTGACGAAAGATGAAGTATATGTGCCGAGAATCGTCATTGCTGAATTGATCCAGGGAGCTAAGTCAGAACGGGAAGTATCGGTAATTGAGGAATTTGTTGCAGCGTTCAATATTATTGATCAAGGAGAAGATACCTGGGTTAAAGCTGGGAAACTGGCTTTCACCTTGAAGAAAAAAGGCAGGAACATCAATTTGTCCGACTGTTATATTGCCGTCATAGCTCAGGAACATGACTGCCACATCTTCACGCTGGATGCGCACTTTAAGGAGATACAGAAATTTGTCGACATTTGTTTAATTGAGGCAATTCAAAGACCTAAATCATGTTGACACTTGACCTGTTTATGGGCTATAATTGGTCTCATCAACATAAGACGAGGTGACTTATGAAATTATCAAGTCAAATCAAACCAATCAGCTATCTGAAGGCCCACGCCGCCGAAATCGTGCGCAATATGGGCGCGCTGCGGGAACCACTTGTCATCACCCAGAACGGAGAGGCCAAAGTGGTCATACAGGACATAGAAAGCTACGAACAAACCTTGGAAACGATGGCCCTTTTGAAGATTCTGGCCCTCGGCAATTGTCAGATCGAGGCAGGCAACGTTGAGCCCGCCGCCGATGTGATCAATCGCCTGCGGAAGCAACGGAGCGAACGCTGATGTCCTTCGAAGTTTTTCTGACGGCCGACGCGGCATGTGACCTTGAAGAACTCTATCAATACATAGTCCGGCACGATGCGCCGGGAAAAGCGGAACACGTGCTTACGAGCATCGAGAAGACTTTCAGCAGCCTGTCCGAGTCACCCGAACGTGGCGCCTATCCGAAAGAATTGCTGGCCTTGGGAATCCGCGATTATCGCGAGGTCTTTTTCAAACCCTACCGCGTGATTTACCGGGTTATGGACGACACCGTGTACGTCTTGCTGATTGTCGATGGACGTCGCGATATGCAAACGTTATTGCAGCGAAGGCTTCTGGAGAAATAAATATGGGCTCTGTCCTATTTTCCCGTAAAGATTCCTCGTCGCTATCGCTTCTCGGAATGACACAAAATGGAGAAATTCAAAGCTCTCAGGTGGAGTACTGAAGATGCGAAAAAAACTATCTAAGAAAATTACACGTGTTCTCTTCGAGACGAAAGAGCAACTCCAAAGCATTTATTCCCGCCAGTTGCGAGAGATTATTCTGTTTGGCTCATATGCCCGTGGTGATTATTCTAAGGGGTCTGACATCGATTTGCTCCTCTTGCTCGACCACTTGGACAACCCCGGTGCGGAGAGGGACAGGTATATGGCAATTATTTGCGACCTTTCTCTGAAATATGACATGGTTGTTTCGATTATCCCGATGGCCTACGCCACGTATCACACCCAGAAGACACCTCTCATTCTGAATGTTCAAAAAGAAGGGGTGCGGTTGTGACTGACGCTATCCATGACCTTCTTGAAAAATCAGCACAAAGCATTGCCGCGGCGAGTTTGCTGCTGCGTGACAACTACGTGGATTTTTCAGCCAGTCGGGCTTACTATGCCATGTTTTATGCTGTAGAAGCCCTGTTATTGAGCCGTGAGCGTTCCTTCAACAAGCACTCAGCAGTTATTGCCGCCTTTGGCAAGGAGTTCGTCAAGTCAGGTATATTCGATAACCGGTTCCATCGCTTCATTATGGTTGCTTTTGATCTGCGGAATGCTGGAGATTATGGCAGCATGCACGCAGTCAGTGCTGAAGAAGCTCAGCAGACCATTGACGAAGCACGTGAGTTGTATGAGGCAATCAAGCGCTATCTTATCGAGCTCTCGTCACTCCATCCTTCAATCAGTGAGGGGAAATGAAAATAAAGAAACAAGACCTGACCCCCAACTTATTCGCCAAAAAAATATTGGAAGAGAACAAGCATGTCCTGTTCGCGTATCTGTTCGGCAGTGTGGCCAGAGGAGAACAATCGCCATTAAGCGACATAGATATAGCTGTATATTTTCATCAAGATATCGACCTGACAACGGAGAAATTGAATCTTATTGGGGATTTGATTGACCAAATGGGAACGGATCACATCGACCTTGTCATTCTTAACACGGCACCCCTGTCACTCGCGGCGAGAATTCTGAAATGCCGCGAGATCCTTGTTGACCGTCATCCCTTTATCCGACACCTTTACGAATCCCTCATCATGAGAGAATCTTTTGATTTTTATACTCTGGAAACATCGATACTAAAGCGGCGGTATGCCCATGGTGGATAAGAACCTGATTCTCCGAAAATTGACCGAGTTGGAAGAGTATCTTCATCAAGTCAGCGAGTATTCGACGATTTCGGTGGAAGAATATACAGAAAGCTGGAAGACTCAAAGGATTGTTGAAAGAACGCTTCAGATCATGATCGAACTCTGCATCGACATTGCGGGTCACATCATATCGGACAAAAAACTGCGCGTGCCTGTGAGTTATGCCGATACCTTCAGGGTTCTTTTTGAGTCCCGCCTCATTGCGCCGGAAACATACAGCGTCATGGAGAAAATGGCCAAATTCAGGAACATTGTCATTCACCAGTACGAAAAAATCGATGCCGTTATCGTCGTCATGATTTTACAGAAACACCTGAACGACTTCCTTACTTTCAGGGATGAACTATTGGCAATCCTTGGTGATGATGCAAAACGCTAAAAAACAAGACCTGACCCCCAACTTATTTTGACTTTTTGCGAGTCCGTCAAGTGGAGTAAGGGAGAAAGAGATAATGAAAGACATGATCCCAACGCTGGTGCATTTTTTTCAGAGTGAGGCAGAACGCTTCGGAGTAAGGGCGGCGTTTTTGTACGGTTCATTTGCTCGTGGATTTCCCCGCCGGGATTCCGACCTTGACGTGGCAATCGTCTTCGATGACGACTCCGATGAGGACATCATTTACCGGCGACTTGTGGACATTTCTTTGCTTCTGTCGGAAAAAAGCGGTCGGGATGTCAATCTAATTCCCATCTATTGGGATTTCAGAAAACCTCTACTTTATTACAATGCCATCGTATTAGGCATTCCTGTTTTCACGAAAAATAACGATGACTTTAAATACTTGAAGCTCGAAGCTCTGTTTCAAATGGAAGATTTCGCAATCTTTGGACTGGAATGGCAGTCTAACATGGCCAAGAATAATCTGGAGGTTATCCGTCATGCCTGAATTTCGATACGCCAGGGGCAGAATCCTCGATTCCATCCGGTTTATTACCGAGGAAGTGAAAGAATTCGAGAAGGAATATGAAAACCGATCTCGGCGTGAATATGAAGACGATAAAAGACTGCAGAAATTAATAGACCGAACTGTGGAAAACATTCTTACAGCTATGATCGAAGTTTGTGGTACATTCCTTACCGAAGAAGGGGTTGCTGTTGAAAGTTACGGAGATGCACTGAAGAAAACGGGAAAACACCTCGGTTTATCAGAAGAAGAACAAAATGATCTGGCTAAACTCGCCTTGCAGCGAAATCGCTTGGCCCATCGATATTTGAACTTTCGATGGCAGGCAATTAGGTTTTTTTCCGAAAAACGAGATGTAGTCATCAGGGTTGTAACTATGCTCTTGGAGCGAGAAGAAAAACAAGAATAAAAATAAAACCATTCCCGTTATCTCTTTCAGGTCCCCCTTTGTAAAGGGGGATTCAGGGGGATTTTAATTGCATTCCGTAAAATCTCCCCCAACCCCTCTTTAGAAAAGAGGGGGGGCAACGTGCTTAAGTCAATGACATTGACATAGAGGTTGATGGAAGTGACATGCATATTGTCATCGCGAGGTGCAAAGCACCGGGGCGATCTCTTTAACTGGGGCGGGAGTCCAGTCCTTTGAATCCTGGATTTCCACTGGAGCGTGCCCTCGAATGTTCTTATCGGGGGTGGGAATGACGAAACGTAGTGCAGACCTTCAGGTCTGCGGGGAGAGTTTTTATAAACAATGGCAAGCAAATTTGAAAAGGATCATATCTTCGAAAAACTCCTGGAATTTTGCCGCGGCGAGAAGAACATTGTTGCCCTCTATATGTTTGGCTCTGCAGCAACGGGCAGAGAGAACCGCAACAGTGATTTAGATTTGGCTGTTATGGTGCGGGAGGATATTAATGAAGAACGACGCATTGCATGGGAGACTTCATTGTCAAATTTGCTGCGCAGTGATGTAGATCTTGTTATATTTAATAGGTCGCTGCCATTCCTCCAGCATCAAATTCTCAAATACGGTCGCTTAATCTATGAGGGAGATTCATCCGGAAGAGTTCGCCAGGAAGTCCTGTCCCGTACAGAATATCTGGACGGTAAAGAACTTTTCAAAGAGATTAGGTGAAAAGCCCATGGTTGATAAAGAATTAGTATCGCGGAAGATATCACAGCTTTGCAATTATCTGGAGGCATTGAAAGGTGCGGATGATATAACCTGGGATAAATACAGATCAGACGTCCGTGCTCGAGCATTTGTTGAAAGGTACCTGCAACTCTGCATTGAGAAGGTCATAGATATTGCAAATCATTTCGTGTCTTTTTATAGGTGGCGTGAACCGGACGGTTATCGCGATTTATTTCAGATTCTGAATGAACACGGTATTATTCCTGCGCACGAATTAAGCAAGTTTCAAAATATGGCTTCCTTTAGGAATATACTGGTTCATCGTTATGAAAAGATCGATGATGAGTTTGTATTTGGCCTTTTTAAAAAACGTCTTGATGATTTTGACCTTTTCATAAAATTCATCAAAGAATACATCGCGCATGAGACGTAGTGCAGACCTTCATCACAGTTGTCATTCCCATGAAAATGGGAATCCATGATTAAAACACTGGACTCCCGCCGCAGCCTGCCCTCGAATGTTTTTATCGGGGAGCGAGAATCCAGAGGTACTGTCATTTATTTTCGCCCCCTTTATAAAGGGGGCCGCAGGGGATTTTAAGGTGAATGTGTGTTGTCATTCCGAACGAATGTGAGGAATCTTTTGGATTTCTCAGTCACTGCGCTCCTTCGAAATGACAAGAAATGGAATTGCAACACAGTCTCCGGCGGGAAGTCCGTATCCTTATTGTCACTCCCGCGGAGGCGGGAGTCCAGTCCTGTGAATCCTGGATTTCTACTGGAGCCTGTCCCCGAAATTTTTAGTCGGGGATCGGGAATCCAGAATCTTGAACCTTTGAATAATGGACATATCAATCATCATCGTCAACTGGAACACCAGAGACCTTCTCAAAAGCTGCCTCGAATCTATTTATAAAACTATCCGTGATATCAGTTACGAGATCATCGTCGTTGATAATGCCTCCCGGGACGGCAGCATTGCCATGTTGCAGGATAACTATTCACAGGTCAGATTAATACAAAATGAGGAAAACCGAGGCTTCGGAGCGGCAAATAACCAGGCGATGCGTATCATGACTGGCCGGTATGCCCTGCTGTTAAATTCGGATGCAGTCTTAGCTGAGAATGCTGTTAGAGAATTATTCACTTTTATGGAAGCTCATTCAGACACAGCCATGGCCTGCGGTCAGCTCCTCAACGCCGACGGAGGCAGGCAGAATTCTGTCGCGAGTTTTCCGAATCTCCTCACGTTGCTTACGAATACATCCCTCCTTGAATATTTGTTCCCCAAGAGTTATCCGAGCAAGCGTTACAGCTATGACAAACCCATCGAGGTTGATTCGTGCATAGGCGCCTGTCTTCTGGTTCGCAAAAAGGCCATCGAAGATGTAGGCATGCTTGATGAGCGCTACTTTTTCTTCTTTGAAGAAACGGACTTGGCATATCAGATGAAAGAAGCCGACTGGAAGGTCTTTCATGTGCCTACGGCATTCATTTATCACTTGCAGGGGCAAAGCATCGGCAGGGAAATCCAATCAAGAATCGCATTCTATCGATCCCGCTACCAATTTTTCCGCAAGTGGAAAAGTCGTCCCTATTTCATTGTTGTACGCATTGTGATCTTTATCAGGTTGTTTATCAACTGGTTCCTTACATCGGTTGCGAACATTTTTTCTCTGGGTATGAATCGTGAACTCCGGCATAAATTCTTCGTCTATTCCAGGCTTATTCTGTGGCATCTGAATTTCACCTCTCATCTAAAGTGATGGCTATGGATCTTTTCGACTTGTATCCCTCATAAGACCCCCATCTTTTTTCTTGACAATCCATTCTTTGTGAATTAATCTCGACCCTGCGTTCATGGAGTGAACATATCGGATATTCATATGACTTTATCAAATAAGCACGACCTTGAAAGCGAAGAGATCCTTAAAGTCCTCAGGGAAATTACCCAGACCCCTGAGATGACGCAACGCGAATTATCATCACGATTGGGCATCAGTCTCGGCAAAGTCAACTTCCTGGTGAATGCACTTATCCAAAAAGGTCTTATCAAGGCGCATAATTTCAAAAATTCCAACAACAAAAAAGCCTATCTTTACTATTTAACCCCGACGGGTCTTGAAGAAAAGGCGAAGATTACCTATCGGTTCCTGAAAAGAAAAATGAAGGAATATGAACAACTGGAAGAACAAATTCGATTATTGAAAAAAGAAGTTGGCGAAGTCGGAACATCCTCTGGAACTGAAGCAAGCAGCGGCCGACAACTTTAATTTTTTACTATAAAACAAAATTGAGAATCCAAGTCCCTCAAGTGTGTATTGACTCCTGGATGTAATCCAGAGAGCGGAGCTGTATCTATCTCACCATTCCTGCGAAAGCAAAAAATTTAATCAGGTGATTAATTAAAACCTTTGCATAACTCCTCTATTCGTCATTCCGGGCTTGAACCGGAATCTGGAAACTACTTGATAATACTAGATTCCCGCTTTCGCGGGAATGACAAAATTGCTGGTTTTATGCAGTTTTGCAAAGATCTCTAATTGAGTTGTGAAGGACAAAGAAAATGAAAAATAGTGACTACCTAAAGGCAATTTATAATTATAAATTCCTGATCCTTGCTGTTGTGTTTGTGTCTGTCATAGCCACAGCCATTTTCGGATATCTTACCATCGCACCCTATGAAGTATCCGCTCTGGTGAAGCCCGGATCGTATATCGGCGATAATGGAAGCGTCACGCCCGTTGTAGCTCCGGAGGCTATAGAACAGGTTATCGCTCAGGGGACATTTAATGCAACGATCGAAAAATCGTTAACCTTTCGCGTCAAGCATCCTTTCGAAATAAAGGCAACCCTGCCCAAAAGTGCAAATGTCATCAAAGTGTCCTTTGAGACCAAATATCCCGGAGAAGGCGAGGCGGTCGTCGGCGCCCTGCTGACTCAGTTGACCAATTATTACGGGAGAGGAAAATCAGAAAAATATGACGCTGTCTCGTACAAGTATATTCATGGTTTGAAAGAACAATTGCCAGTATTAGAGTTGAATCTGCTCAAGGCTACCAACGCTAAAGATCGTCTGAAAAATGACGAGGTGAAGCTGCTTGCGAGCCGTCGCCAGATCAGCGACGATAAAGAGAGCATCGAGGGGGAAATCAGGCTGCTGAAGAAAAATACGGCAACAGGCGATCTATTGAAATTACAAACCGAACTGAATAACAAACAAATCGAATTAATAGAAAAAGACTTGGCAAGCAGAGACAAGCATATTGAGTTAAGAGAAAAAGAAAAAGAATCGGCAAAGTTGGGGCGGGAAATAGCCAACGTGAAAAAGCAGATCGAAACGGCCGAAGCCATCATGAAAGACGGGAAGGGCGTCGAGATTGTACAGGCGCCGCTGGCAGTTGAGGCGGGATTTAAAGAACGCATGGCAAAATGGATTTTCACAGCGTTGGTTATTTCCCTCGTTGTGGGGATGCTGTTGGCGTTTGTTATGTATGACATAAAAAATAAAAAAACTTAAGAGGCTTATCAGATGGTTAATAAAAAAGAAGAAAGTGTGGTTGATTCCAGCAGGAGTAGTTTCGAGGTAATACAGGATGAAGAAATCAATCTTTACGATTATTGGAAAGTCGTTGTAAAAAGGAAAAAGATTCTCATCGGCATATTCCTTATCCCATTAGTGATAGTAGCTATTGTCAGTTTGAGCCTGCCGCGGTATTACAGAGGTGAAATCGAAATAAACTATCGTGTATCACCTGTATCACTTGTATCACCTCTATCACCTGTATCGCCTATATTACCTGCAAATATCGGTGACCTTGTTGGAAATATTGACGATGCGAAAAAAGTTGAAATATTTACAAATTATGCGGAAGCAATTAGAGGCGCGTCGGTATTACTTGCCAAGAAATCCACCGATAAACTAAACATAGTTGTTGAAGCCAAAACAGCTGATATTATTCCACAGGCCTTTAATGATATATTTAACTATATTAGTAATATTCCAGAAATCAAGAAAGAGGTTGCAAGAATAAAAGAAGAAACCGATTTAAAAATAAATAAGCTTATAGAAGCTAAGAAGGTAAACCTTCTTTTTTTGAATCAGATAACGGATATGATGAAGAAAAGACAAATTACGGTTATTAGTATTAATCCATCTGACTTGATTAATAAAGATGCCACGCTATCTTTAGAAATTATGACTCTCCAGAGGGCAAACGTGGAGGTTGGAACGTTAGGTCCATTCTCGGTGATTAGTAAGCAACCTTCAAGTTCACAAATAAAGAAGTGGATCATCATTACCTGCCTTCTCAGCTTTTTAACAGGAATATTTGCCGTTTTTTTTCTTGAATATATTGATCGGATTAAAGCACGCGAAAAATGAGGGACTGCGCCAATTGCGCCAACTCCCCCTTTCGTAAAGGGGGAACGATGGGGATTTTTGACCACCATGGATCTAACAAACCAAAAAATATTAGTCACAGGCGCTGATGGATTTATCGGCAGCCATCTGGTGGAATGTCTACTGGATAAAGGATGTCAAGTACGGGCTTTTGTGTTCTATAACTCTTTCAATAGTTGGGGTTGGCTGGATACGTTTCCAAAAGATAAACTGGATCAGATCGATGTATTTGCAGGAGATATCCGCGATCCGAATGGAGTGAGAAAGGCCATGCAAGGGATGGACATGGTTTTTCATCTGGCCGCACTTATTGCCATTCCGTTCAGTTATCACTCCCCGGACAGCTATGTAGATACTAACATCAAGGGCACATTGAATGTACTTCAGGCGGCGCGTGATACCGGTTGTAAGCACGTGCTGATTACATCCACGTCAGAAGTTTATGGAACGGCGCGATATGCTCCCATTGATGAGCGGCATTCCTTCCAGGGCTAGTCGCCCTATTCCGCCACTAAAATTGGGGCAGACCGGATAGCAGAAAGCTTCTATCGCAGTTTCAATACCCCGGTGACCATTGTAAGGCCGTTTAATACGTATGGGCCGCGTCAATCTGCCCGCGCGGTCATCCCCACCATCATTACCCAGTTGCTGGCCGGCGCAACAGAAATCAAGCTGGGCAGCACACATCCAACCCGCGATTTTAATTATGTCAAGGATACCGTGGAGGGTTTCATTGCGATTGCAGAAACACCAGCCACGATTGGAGAAGAAATAAACATAGCCTCTCAAGAAGAGATTTCCATCGGGCAGCTTGCCCGTGAGATAATCGATCAGATCAACCCGGCGACCGGGAGCGTTTCTGAGGATATCCGCGTACGGCCCGAAAAAAGCGAAGTGGAGCGGTTGCTGAGCAGCAACGAAAAGATTCGGAGGTTGACAGGATGGCAGCCAGAATACACGCTGCAGCAGGGGATCCGGGAAACCATCGCATGGTACAGAGACGAAGAAAATCTACGGCGCTATAAATGGAATATCTATAATTGATAAGATCGTGAAGATGAAAATCGGCAGGTCACCGACCTAAAGTATGCGGTCGCTGTCTCCAGCGGCACCGCAGCGCTGCATGTCGCCCTTCTGCTTACCGAAGTAACGCCTGGAGATGAGGCGATAACCCAGCCGCTGACCTTTGTCAGCCACGGCCAATGCCATTTCCTGTCGTAGGATTCCTGACGGCTAAAGTTGGGGCAGCACTTAAATTTGAATTTATAGACAGCATTTTAAAGGTGAAAACTTGGAAGTGAGGTAAGAATGAAGATGCATATTTTGGTAACCGGTGGTGCAGGATATTTGGGTTCTATTCTCTGTGAGCATTTATTGAAGGATGGTTACAGTGTAACCGTGCTTGACAATCTTGCTCATGGGCAGGGTTCGCTTTTTCATCTTTGTGCACATGAGAAATTTAATTTCGTTAGAGGAGATGTACGGGATGAGAAAACAATTAATAAATTAATCAAGAATGTTGACGTTATAATTCCCTTGGCGGCGGTCGTAGGCGCTCCGGCCTGTGACCGTGATCCCTGGGCGGCTACGTCTGTCAACCTTGAGGCAATAAGGATGATAAACCGTCTGCGAAGCTCAGCGCAATGGGTTATTTATCCTACTACAAATAGTGGTTATGGTACCAAATCTGGAGATGTTTTCTGCACAGAGGAAACGCCGCTTGAACCCATAACGCTTTATGGCCAGACAAAAGTCGAGGCAGAGTTGGAGCTACTCAATAGTCCCAACACGATTACATTGAGATTAGCCACTGTTTTTGGAGTATCACCGCGTATGCGTATCGATCTTCTCGTGAATCATTTCGTATATGCGGCGATTACAGATGGCTACATTGTGATTTTCGAAAAAGACTTCAAACGTAATTACGTTCATATCCGTGATGTGGCGGATTGTTTTTGCTACTGTATTAAAAATGCGGATAAGATGAAAGGACTGCCTTATAACGTTGGTCTTGATGCCGCAAATCTTTCCAAGGAGCAGTTGGCGCTAAAGGTGAAAGATTACGTTCCAAATTTCTTCATACATTTTTCAGAAGTAGGCAGTGATCCTGATAAACGGAATTACATTGTTTCGAATCAGCGTTTGCGGGAAGCTGGTTTTGAGGCAAAGAGATCCATTGATGACGGGATTAAGGAATTATTAAAGGGCTATCGCATGTTTGGAAGAAGCTCATTTAAAAACGTCTAATTTGCCGATTCATAATGACATTTCCTTTAAATATTAGTGTAGCAATCCTTGTGGGGGGCTTAGGAACACGATTGAAGCCTGTTGTAAATGATCGTCCAAAAGTTATGGCATTGATTAATGGACGACATTTTTTAACCTATATTTTGGATCAAATAAACGATGCAGGTTTGAAGGATGTTATTCTTTGCGTGGGATACATGGGGAAATACATAGAAGCAGAAATAGGGCTGTCATATAGAAATCTGTCTTTGCGTTATTCGTATGAATATGAACCTCTTGGTACTGGTGGTGCACTCCGCAATGCACACGATATTATAAACTCGGACACCATTTTAGTAATGAATGGCGATTCCTATTGCCAATATGGAGTAGGCGAATTTTGGTCTTTCCATGAACAAAATAACGCCTTCGCCTCTATTCTCTTGACGTTTGTCAGCGATAGCAGCAGGTACGGCCGCATCAGCATAAATGATCACAATCATGTCTTGGCATTTGAAGAAAAAGGATCATTTACAGGCCCTGGATGGATCAATGCGGGGATCTATTTAATAGATAGAAGGATCATCTCTGAAATTCCAGGCAAGCGGTTTGTGTCGTTGGAAAAAGAAACTTTCCCCTCCCTTATCGGAAAAGAATTCTATGGTTTTATGAATGATGGTCAATTCTTAGATATTGGTACACCGGACGATTTAGCGAACGCAGGACTCTTCTTTAAAAACCTATGATAATTACCAGAACTCCATATCGCGTCTCGTTTTTTGGTGGTGGTACAGATTATCCCGGCTGGTATCTGAAAAATGGCGGGCAGGTTCTTGCGACCACAATAGATAAATACTGCTATCTAACATGCCGTTATCTTCCGCCATTCTTTGAACATAGAATAAGAATTGTCTATTCAAAAATGGAAAGTTGTTTTTCAATCGATGAAATTCAGCATCCTGCTGTCCGGGAGGGGTTACGTTTTCTAAATATTGATAGAGGCATTGAAATTCACCACGATGGTGATCTTCCCGCGCGCAGTGGTATCGGTTCAAGTTCTTCATTTGTAGTTGGCCTACTGCATGCCTTATATGCTCTCAAAGGCCAGATGATTGACAAGCATCGGTTGGCGAAAGAAAGTATTTACCTTGAGCAGCAAGTACTGAAGGAAACAGTAGGTTCGCAGGATCAGGTCCTGGCAGCCTATGGCGGCCTCAATCATATTAACTTTCTTCCCAATGGCGACATTTCTGTAACGCCTATAACAATAAAAAGAGAGAGGGTAGAAGAACTAAACGCGCACATGATGCTTTTCTATACAGGTATCAAACGTACGGCGCAGCAAGTAGCGGAAACTTATGTCAACGATATAGAATTACGTAAAAAACAGATGAATGAATTGCAAAGGCTTGTTGGGGAAGCAATTACCATTCTCAATGGCAATACAAACATCAGCCATTTTGGAGAACTGCTTCATGAAGCTTGGCTGATAAAGCGTGGACTGAGTGAAAAAGTTTCAAACGAGCAAGTGGATGAGTTATATAACCAGGCACGAAAAATGGGCGCAATAGGCGGGAAACTTCTTGGCGCTGGCGGGGGCGGGTTTTTGCTACTTTTTGTACAACCAGAAGCGCAGAAAAAGGTAATAAAAAAATTTAATAAGCTAATTTACGTTCCATTTAAGTTTGAATTTGCCGGGAGTCAAATCATTTTCTATGATCCTCGAGACAATCACCCTGACTTGGACGAAGCGCGCAGGAAGAACCCAATTACACCTTTCAAGGAATTGACAGCTAAAAGCATTGAACATTAAGTATGGATCTTAGAAATTACTCGAACAAGCTTCTTATAAAATTGTATTTCGATATGCTCAGGATCCATAAGGTCCAGCTACACATTGAATCCCTTTACCATTTAGATGAAATGAAGACCCCGATTCATTTGAGTATCGGGCAGGAGGCTATAGCTGTTGGCGTTTGCGCGAATCTATACCCAAAAGATTACATATCAAGCAGCCACCGAGGTCATGGCCACTATCTGGCGAAGGGTGGAGATTTAAAAATGTTAATTGCCGAACTATATTGCCGGGAGACGGGTTGCTCAAAAGGAAGGGGGGGGTCTATGCACTTAGTCGATACCTCTGTGGGGCACATGGGCAGTTCATCTATTGTGGGCGGCGGCGTACCAATTGGTACGGGCTTAGGTCTTTCTATTCAAATGAAGGCAGAAGATAGGATTAGTGTCGTCTTTTTTGGTGACGGAGCGGTAGATGAGGGTGTCCTTTATGAAAGCATTAATTTTGCAATCCTTAAAAAGCTACCTGTCATTTTCGTTTATGAGAATAATCAATTCGCAGTGTGTTCTCATGTGACCGCACGTCAGGCTGGAGAAGTAATTTTTCACAAGACACCCGAAGACTTAATGCCTTCGCATGTAGTGAACGGCAATTCTGTCATGGAAGTGTATGAAACAACGCAACAAGCTGTAATCCGCGCACGGAAAAAATTAGGTCCTTCGTTTATAGAGTGCAAAACTTACCGTGTTCGGGAACATGCTGGGGCTGGCTCAGATGAGAAACTCGGTTACCGGACGGCTGAGGAAATTCGGGAATGGGAATCAAAGTGCCCCGTACGAGCCTTCTCGGAGATACTCCTTCGTGATGGGGTTTTGAACGAGACTGAGATTCAAGTAATGGAAGAGACCATTGATTGTGAGATCGATGAGGCGTTCCGTTTTGCACAAAGAAGCCCATTGCCAAAACCGGAAGATGTGACAAAATACCTTTTTTGCGATTAAGAAGATGCCTTGGACAAAAATTAAAGCTGAAGTGAATGAGCCTGATTACTTTTTGGAATCGGACGAAAACGTTCGACGCCTATCCTATTCGGAGGCTATCCATGAAGCTCTGGATCAAGCGCTACAATTGGATCGGCGAGTTTTCATCATGGGACAAGGCGTGGATGATCCAAGTGCCATGTTCGGCACAACTTTAAATCTCCACAAGAAATACGGGAGCCATCGAGTATTTGATACCCCGTTAGCCGAGAATGCCCTCACAGGTATTACCACTGGCGCTGCCATTGGTGGAATGCGCCCAGTATATTTCCACAACCGGCCTGATTTTCTTTTTTTAGCGATGGATCAACTGGTGAACCATGCATCGAAATGGTATTACATGTTCGGCGGTGCCGTGAATGTCCCTTTGGTTGTCTGGGCATGTATAGGCCGGGGTTGGGGATCTGCGGCGCAGCATTCACAGGCGCTTCAGGGTCTTTTCATGCACATCCCGGGGCTCAAGCTTATCATGCCAAGTACCTGTTATGATGCCAAGGGGCTCATGCTTGCTGCCATTGCGGACAACAATCCGGTCTTGATCATGGAGCATCGTTTTAATTTTCGCCATAAAGGGTATGTTCCAAAAGCACCATACCGTGTATCTATTGGTAAAGGAATCATCAGAAAGCAAGGCAAGGATATTTCGTTTATCGCCATCTCACATATGGTTACTGAAGCTTATAAGGCAGCGGAGGAATTATCAAGAGAAGGGATAGAAGCAGAAGTCATTGATCTAAGAACCCTCCGCCCGTTAGATGAAGAAATAATCCTTCGTTCTGTGTCAAAAACGGGCCTATTGTTGATTGCTGATTGCGGTTGGAAAACTGGAGGAATAACAGCAGAAATATCTGCGCTAGTCGCGGAAAAGGGTTTTGAGTTTCTAAAGGCGCCTATTCGCCGTGTGGCATGTCCGGACGTGCCAACTCCGTCCGGCTACACTTTAGAGGATGCATTCTACATTGGCTGCGACGATATTATCAATGCCGCCCGTGAGATTCTTCGAATACGCTGATGAATATGACAACCCTAAATCGTCGCTTAGACATACTTTTTGTGGAACCAGACTCATCAGCAAAAACTTATCAGGATCTAAGTAAAACGTATTCGGCAATTGAAACCCCGACCCGGAGCCTATTACTGCCCCAGTCCCTTTGCAGCAAAGGTTCCGGAGTAGCCATATTAGATTAAGAAGATATATGATGAAGATTACACTAGTACAGCCACCTAACATGCAACGCAGGGGGAAATGGGAAATGCAGAAAGTTTGTCGCACCCCCACCAACCTCGCCTTGCTTGCCGCCTATGTGCGTCAAAGTGGCCACGAACCGAGGATAGTCGATTTGGATATCGAGGGTGGCAAACTGGAGGAGATTGCCCGCCTCATCTTGCTCAACGACCCTCATGTGGTCGGCATCACTTGTCTGACGCCGCGATTCCCTATCACCATCGATATTGCTGCAGAATGCAAGCGACTTAAACCAGACGTGATTGTTGTGGTTGGCGGTCCCCACGTAACCGGGTTGCCGAAATATATTTTGAAGAATCCGGTCATTGACTACGCTATAGTTGGTGAAGGGGAAGAAGCTTTTCTCGAATTATTGAACAGTTCTGCTGCTGGATGGTCAGTTGAGAAAATCGCCAACCTTATCTACCGGATCGGCGAGACAGTGAAGATCAATCCTGTAAGGCCGTTCATCGCCGATCTAGACGCGTTGCCTTTTCCCGCTTGGGATTTACTAAAACTTGACCATTACATAGAACCGGCCTTTTACAAAGGACCACACTTGGGTCTGATGTCGGCGCGGGGCTGTCCTTATGACTGTTACTTCTGTGGTTCCCGCGTTGTCTGGGGACGACGAATGCGCTACCGTTCACCAGCGAATATGTTGGAGGAGATTGAAGAAGCCGTTGATAAATATAATGTCCGCGAGTTTATGTTCTATGACGATACCTTTACATTGCAACGGAACCGAATCCTTGAATTTTGTGAGGCAGTGATAGCACATCACTTGGATATACGGTTCTACGCACAGGTACGTGTAGATACAATTGATATGGAAATAGCCAAAAAGCTTAAGGCAGCCGGTTGCTTTGCGGTGGCTATCGGTGTAGAGAGCGGCAGTGAGGCGATTTTGAAAACAATGGGTAAAAATCTTACCAAGGCACAGATCCGCGCAGGGTGCAATGTGTTAAAGACCGCCAAAATGCCTTTCCTTGCCAGCTATATTATCGGCCATCCTGGTGACACCCATGAAAGCATCCGGGAAACAATCGCTTTTGCCAATGAACTGGATGCTGACCAATCTAAATTCCTCATTGCCACACCGTATCCGGGCACCAGGTTTTTCGATATCGCAGTTGCACACGGCGTCATTTCCGATGAAGGGGCGGAAGACTTGGGGGATCACACATATTTTCAGCATGTAGCCGCCAATCTTTCGAAAGTATCCGATGCAGATTTGCTTGCCTATCAACAACAGGCATTCGACGATTATGACCAACGCAAACGACCATTAGTGTAAGACATCCATCAGGATAGACCAACCGAAAAGAATGAATATGAATAGCGCTATATATGTTGCCGGTAGAAACACTTTGATTGGTGCAGCTATTCTGACCGCTTTGGGGAAAGCGGGCTACTGTAAGACTTTCAGTGAAAACGGAGAAGATCTGAAAAATGTAACACAGGTTGATACACTTTTTCGTGAAAGAAAACCCGAGTTCGTATTCCTTGCGGCAGGGAAAACGGGCGGTATCGCTGCGAACATAAAGTATCCGGCAGATCTAATGCTGGATAATCTTTTAATTGCCTGCAACATTATCGAATGTGCTCACCGCTATAATGTTAAAAAATTGCTCTATCTCGCCAGTTCTTGCAGTTACCCACGGGATTGTGCCCAGCCTATGAAGGAGTCTTCTCTTCTCACAGGCCTTCTTGAACCGACCAATGTGGCCTATGCCGTAGCCAAGATCGCCGGCATCAAGCTATGCCAGGCTTACAAGTCCCAATATGGTTCCAATTTCATTGTAGGGATTCCGGCCAATGCTTTTGGACCAGGCGACGACTTCAGCGAGGAAGATTCCCATGTTGTGGCTGCCCTGATTCGTAAAATGCATGAGGCAAAAGTAAATGATAGGAAACAGATGGACGTTTGGGGAACAGGGAATCCTCAACGGGAATTCATCTTTGTTGATGATCTGGCTGATGCATGCCTGTTCATTATGGACAATTATGACGAACCGGAACCCATTAATTTGGGAAGCGGCTCGGCCTTTTCCATCCGGGACCTGGCGGAATCAATTCGCGAGGTCGTAGGGTTTAATGGATCGATCGTATATGACACGAGTAAACCGGACGGGATGCCCATAAAAAGTCTCGATAATAGTAAAATAAGAGACTTGGGGTGGTCTCCTCACTTTTCCTTGAGAGAGGGGTTGGCGATCACATATAACTGGTATCGAAATGTAGATTGATAATGCCGAAAGAGAAAAGCGCTATTTGGCGCTATTGCAAATGATAACCGAACAGAACCTGAACTTGCCTTTGATGAAAAACAATATTACGCGTACCGACCTGGACGCGGTAATTGCTTATCTATCACAAGACGACCCACCGTTGACCCACTCGAAGCAGACGCTTGCCTTTGAGCGTGAATGGTCTGAGTGGCTTGATATTAAATACAGTGTATTTGTTAATTCTGGCGCTTCCGCCAACCTCCTGACCATGGCCGCTCTCAAGGAGATCTGTGGGACAGGTGAGGTCATTGTTCCACCCCTTACATGGGTGTCTGACATTGCCGCAGTTATTCAAAACGGCTTTACACCTGTTTTTGTTGATATTGACCGCCGCACGTTAGGGATGGACACCACCCAGGTGCTGGACAAGCTTACACCCAACACCCGTGCTGTATTTATTACGCATATCCTTGGTTACAATGCCCTCACACAGCAACTATTGGACGAATTGGAGCGCCGCAACATCCCGTTGGTTGAGGACGTGTGTGAGTCACATGGTGCGACCTTCGATGGACGTAGGCTTGGCACGTTTGGGATCATGTCCAATTTTTCATTCTACTATGCCCACCACATGAGCACCATCGAAGGTGGAGTGATATGCACCAACGATCGCACTGTCTATGAAACCGTGCGCATGTTACGCTCACACGGCATGGTGCGCGAAACGACGTTAGACGAGATCAGGAACTCGTACATAACAAATCATCCCGACCTGAATCCAGACTTTATATTTGCCTTTCCTGCTTACAATGTGAGGCCCACCGAGATCGGTGCAGTGATTGGTCGTTCACAGCTTAAGAGGCTGGATGGGAATAACAAGATACGAAGCCGCAACCTTGAGCTGTTCCTCTCTGGTCTTGACCCGACCAAATACCAGACTGATTTTGCAGCAGAGGGCAGTTGCAATTATGCCTTTACGCTGGTGCTCAAAAAGCCTGACGTGTCCCTCCGTGATCGAGTTGAACAATCGTTAAAACAACACGGTGTCGAATTCCGGCGCGGTCTCTCTGGTGGCGGCAACCAATTACGCCAACCTTACTTGCGCAAGATTATGGGCAATGAATTTGAGCGCTATCCTAATGTAAATTATGTCCATTTTTTCGGCTGGTATATTGGGAATTATCCAGGACTGGAAGAGGAAAAAATAGAAGCGCTGTGCCAGCTGTTGAATCGTCTGTGAGGGCACTGCTGAGACAGCCGACTTAAGCGTAGGAATCTCAGTTTGGAGCGGCGCGCTACACTATCCGGGAAGAAGTGGGTAAATATATAAGTGTGCATAAGGATTTGGGCATAGAGGATATAAAGTATGTTTTGGGAAGCATCGTAAAGTTATTAGAAATCATAAAGAGATAGAGATATTGGTGTATAGATAGTGAGGATTATCATGAAAAATATTTTGTTTGTAGTACCGCGCTACACTGTACCGGGTAGTTATTACGTTTTTCCTGTAGGGATGGGGTACGTGGTTTCTTATATGAAGCACAAAGATTTTAATGTCTATTGCTTAAATCTCTGTCATTACCAGGGTCCTATAGAAGATTTGTTGGCAGATGCTATTCACAAAAATAGTATTGATATTATCTGCACGGGGGCCATGTCGTTTTACTGGAATGAGGTGCAAAATGTACTGTTGGCCGCGCGAAAAATAAAGCGTGATATTATAATCATTGTAGGAGGTGCTATTGTTACAGCAGATCCTGAGCTTGCAATAACAAATCTGCCTATGGATTTTGGTATTATTGGTGAGGGTGAGGAAACCACGGCCGAGCTTGCCGCAATGTTGTGCGGCGGTGGCGACCCCATCGCTGTTAATGGTATAATTTATTATAATGGAGATAAACAGTTAATTCGGACAGAACCAAGGAAACCGATAGCTGATCTTGATACTCTTCCGTTTCCTGATTATGAGGCACTTGAATATGAAAAGTTTCTTTCAATTAAATGGATAACACAGCCTTCAATCGGGGGACTTTATTTTGACATATTTGAGGAGCAGCTTTTATGCGAAATAGTTGCCTCCCGGTCATGCCCGTTCAACTGCACCTTTTGTTATCATCCCCTTGGAAACAAGTACAGGCAGCGGTCACTTGACAATGTTTTTAAAGAGATTGATCATTTAGTTGGTAGATATCATATAAAAATTTTCAATCTGCTTGATGAGCTGTTCTCAATTGATGAAAAGCGGATAACCGAATTTGCCCAAAGAATCAAAAGTTATAATGTTAAGTGGATGGCTCAATGGAGAGCAAATGCAGTAAATGAGGAAGTACTGAGGGTTCTAAAAAATTCGGGATTGCTTATGCTCGGCATCGGTATGGAAAGCATGAGCGACATAATATTGGAAAGCATGAAAAAAAAGATTACCAAGGAACAGATTGAGCAGGCATACAATTTATGTCTTGGTGCCGGGGTGCGAGCCGGAGGTAACATTATCCTAGGCGATCCGCGAGAAACGGAAGAGACTATTAAAGAATCCGTTGACTGGTGGAAGAAGCATCCAGAGCATGAAATATTTATGGGGTTTTTGCTTGCGGTGCCGGATTCCGAGGTTTGGAGATATGCCCTTACAAATAACCTGATAAAGGATAAACTGGGGTTTATTAAACAAAAATTTCCGGTCATTAATTTAACTAAATTAAGCGATATGAAGTTCAATAGTGTCAAACGAAAACTTAGTTATTATGCGCTAACGCATAAATATCTTATGCCTGGCATAGTGCTGTCGTCAGAAAAGAAACAAGAAATTTATAATAATAAACAGGTGTATACTTTCGCTGTCAGGTGCGGGGCGTGTGGCAATGTTTCCGAATACGTTTACTTTAAGTATTCGTCGACGCCATATAGTATTGTTTTGTGCAAACACTGTTGTAAAAGAAATAAAATCAAGACAAAAAAAGCATTCCCAGAAGATTATAATGCCGTGTACGGATTTCTGTTTCACTATACCTACATTTTTTATCTTCTCTATTTTAAAAAATTCAACATTTTCAGAAAAATAGGTAGAGTAATGCAAAATGTATTGAGGCGGTTGAACCTTGATGTATCTGGATATGGTGGCTGGCTCCGGCAAGATTAATAGTCTCAGGTTGAATCATCGCCTGCCAATCTATTGATATGTGTTAAATTGACTCGTACAAGCAGAATATTTTGAGATATGGATAAAGAACATGTAAGTATAATCATGGCCGTGTATAATGGAGAAGCATTTATTGCGGAAACCATTGAATCACTTCTTGCGCAGGACTATAAAAATATTGAGATTATCATTCTTGATAATATTTCCACAGACAGAACTCACAAGATATGTCAGCATTATGTCCAAATGGACAAATGTGTTCGATATATACTCGATAACATAAAGGTTAATGGTGTTGACGGGCAGAAGCGGGCGACCGCATACGCCCGGGGTGAGTTTCTAATGATTGCATGCGATGATGATGTGTATGCCCCTACATATATAAGCAGCCTTATGAAGATTATGAAGTCAGATCCCTCCGTCGGATTAGCGTTTTCAGCATTTAACCATATTTATCCCGATGGACTAAAAGAGCCGTATGCATTAAAAAAACGATATTTTCTAAAAGGCAAAAACTCGCGATTTTACAATTTTGCATTTTATCTTCTACATCGGTTTCCTGTACCCACAATTTTTGGGCTAATGAGAACAGAGATACACAAAAAGGCATTACCTTATTACTACTATGTGGATGACAGGGGCGGAGATCATGATAATCTTTATGTTCTTCGGCTTCTCAGCCTGGCAAAGGTGGGGAGCACAGAGGATGCTCTATTTTATTATCGTCAAAGAGACCGTTTATACACGTGGCCTACCGGATTATCTCAAAAACCATTAAAAAAATATGTTGGCCAAACAAAGCACCAAATTTTGGTTAGCAAGGCAATCATGAAGATTATTGATGAATCGTCATTTTCTCTCGCGCAAAAAATAATTCTTCACTGCTTTAATTTTATTGTTCTAATTTTTAACTGTACCGTAAAGTACTTCACGCAAAGTCCTTTATATCACTGGCTTTGCAATGTTCTTGCTTAAAGGTTACGCCTAAATATATCTTTGATAAACAAAAAAATAAAATCAATTGATCATGTGTTTCAGGCGGGAATCATTGCTGGCGGTCGTTTCTTTCAAGCGGTAGGGCAGGCACTGACAGTAAGAATTTCCACTGATCTTATGACGCCGGCGCAGATTGGAGGAGTTGCTCAGCTTGGCAGCATAGGGGCTTTTTTTTTTCTCATTGCTGTTGCACCCGTATATCACTACGTAACAAGAGGATTTTTGGAATGGTTTAAAAACGGGACATTGGATGGCGTGTTCAAGAGATATATTACCTATCTTTTTATCATAGCGGCATTAGCAACTACCATCACATGGTCGCTTGAAGAGTCACTTAATCTTGTTAATGGTTTCAGCCCGTTATGGGCTGCAGCCCTCGTAGGCATATACCTTCTGACATCCTCCATAAGTGGATTTGGCAGCACGGGCTTCAACCTGATAAACAGGAGATTTAATTTTGTCATCTACTCAAATATTCCAGTATGGTTCGGACTGCTTATCTCCTTTGTTCTTTTCAAGTATTATAAAACTCCTGAGTGGTGGTGTCTTGGTCAATACACAGGGTTTCTCCTTGCCTGTTACTCCATTCGCTTATTATTCAAAAATATCATCCCTGGAGATGGAAGGCGCACAGATCAACATGAAAACAATCTTCCATTTACCGTGACCAGCGTTTTCAGGTTTGGCTGGCCGCAGGTGTTTATCTCGTTCCTGGGATGGATTCAACTCCATAGCTATAGATTCATCCTGGATAAGATTCAAGGTGCTGCAAGCGTTGGGCTGTTTTCTGCTGGATACAGCCTCGGATTTGCTTTGATGATGATGTATGATACATTATTTTTCCAATACTACCAGCCAATTTATTATGGGGAACTTTCAAATCAGGGACAGCAAGGGTTGGCGCGTGCGTGGACCAATTTTGCCCGCGCGTATATTCCAAGTTTAGTTGTCTTCGGGATATTTGTTGCCAGTAACTCATTATATCTTTCGAACATTTTTTTGGGTGAACAATTTCGAGTGGCGGCAGCAGAGCTTATTATATGGGCGGTTTTTATTGAAGTCATAGGCGCCGCAGGAAAGATGCTCTCCTTCCTCGGTATTGGCAAAATAGACATGCGCATTCTTATAATTCCCCAGGCTGCCGGAGCAATACTGGCACCTATAGGAGTTTTCATTCTTGGCAGCTACAGCCCGCTCAGGGGAACAGCAATTGGCTTATGTGTCGCTGCTCTTGCTCTTTTTTTCTTGAGCATAAGAAATACAAAAAAAACGATTAATGTTAGATGGCCTGTTCGTAGAATAGCTATTGCTGGATTTGTATCAATCCCTTTAATCATACTACCGATTATTATGCAGCGCATTATACCATCGCCTACCTTATTTTCGGGATGCGCAATAGTGTTTTGCGGTAGTGTTTATATGCTGATAATTCAGGTCTTATTTCTGAAGTCTTCAGGAATTCCTTGGCCAAACAATAATTTATGTATTTAACTTCAATGAATCATTCAATACGATCTACATGGTTCTAATGGACAGAATAGACTCACATAGCAATAATGCATGTAGTGGAGTTAATAACAATAAAAGACTATTAATCCTTGACATGGCGCGTGCTTTTGCTGCATTGACAGTTTTATTAAGCCATTGGGAAGGTTTAATACATAATAGTGTATTTCCTAGAGGTGACGGACAGCCTATATTTTGGCAGGGAATGATACGATTATTTGAATTGACTTTTTGGGCCAATGGGGGATTGCATCCCGGTGTGGTTATCTTTATCGTCTTGAGTGGATTTTGTATCCATTTATCATACCGTACAGAGCAAAATAATTCTGCTACCATCGATCTAAATCGTCCGGAAATCGGGATCGATCACAATTTAGGATACTGGATCAGGTTTGTTGTGAAACGGGGGATGAGAATATACCCTGTTTATCTCTTGGGTGCTATTTTAGGGTGCATTATTACGGCCATAGAGATTTCAGGTGAGTCAATAGTGATAAATACATATAGTATCTCAATAAATAACTTTATTTTATCTTTGCTCCCTTTTTATGCATTTGCTCCCGTTGAGGCGCCGCAAGGTAATGGCATACTTAACACGGTGTCCGTTCTGTTTGCAATTTACATCACTTATCCATTAATTATTTGTCTTTTGAAAAGTTATACTTGGAAGGCCGTTTTTGCATTCGGAATTATTGTTCACCTTGCCAATATCTGGTTTATTATTATTCATGCTGATGTGGTGTGGATAGGCAGGAATTATTATTGTTGTTTGTTGTATTGGATAATCGGAATGTACGCTGCTGGAAAATATCTTGATGGAAAGAATATGGGAAGCATATTCAATTGGAAAATTATCACTATTTGTAGTGGATTGTCCTTTATAGCATACATTGTTGCCGGCAATTTTATAAACTTTAAGGGAGCACATTTTTTTAAAACATTATTTTTTGCAGTATTGACGGGGTGGTTTTTAAGGGTCGCTTGCGAGAAAGAACGGCGAATTAGTTTGTCGAATTATAAAATTATATCCATGCTTTCATGGATTGGGAAAAGAAGCTACTCGCTTTATGCCGTGCATCTTCCAGTAATTGGAATTACAATGACATATATGGCTTATTTCGGAGCAGAAGGAGAAGTTTTTGCCAGGATAATTACATTATGTGCAGTAGGTATGGTTATGCTGCTCAGCTATAATTATATTGAATATCCTGCACAGCGTATTATGCACAAACGTAAGTATAGAGAATCTTCGAAATGATCATACAAATACTCCGACGTTTGTTCAGCCTCAGAGAGAACTCTTGGCGGCGAGAGGAGTGGATAAAGGCAGAGCTGGCACTGATTCCGAGCGGGGAAAGCATATTGGATGCGGGGTGCGGGCCTCAGACTTACAGGAAAAATTGTGGTCACCTCAATTACAAGGGGCAGGATTTCGGCCAATATGATGGCAGGGGGAGCGGAGATGGGTTGCAGCAAAAGGACTGGCACTACGGGAAACTCGATTATATAGGAAATATCTGGGAAATAGACGAACAGGACGGAACGTTCGATGCAATTCTTTGCACGGAAGTTCTTGAGCATGTCCCTTATCCGAACGAGACGATCAAGGAATTCGCGAGGTTGTTGAAGCCGGGCGGTGTGCTGCTTTTGACCGCGCCTTTTAGCAGTTTACCCCATATGCAGCCGTATTATTTCTATGGCGGTTTTTCTGTAGAATATTATCGCTATTTTCTTGAATTAAATGAATTTGACATCCTAACAATAAATCATAACGGTAATGCATTTGAATACGTGGCCCAGGAAATGCTTCGTACCAAGCAATATGTCGGCAATAACGTCTTAAGCTTTGTTTACCAAGTCATGCTGTATGGTCTGGTGCTCCCGGTGTTGAAAATGTTGTCAAGAATGGATAATGTAAGTCATAAATCGCTTGTTTTCGGATATCACGTGAAAGCTGTTAAGAAAAGCAGTTGCAACAGATGAATGGCATGGCATTCTTCATTAGACATCATATTGCGTCAAGAATTCTACAAGTTATATCCATATTGATAATATAGGGTCTACAAAATGAGGAGTTTTTTAAAAACAATTCCGGCAGTCTATTCAGCAAATTCCTTCATTAAGGATATTGTTCTTTCGCTCGAAACGGCTTGGATAAAACACACCTATCAATCGCGTCTTAGCAAGCTGCCAGATAGTTTAGTTAGTGGCGATATTCGTTCAATGATGCATAACCGCATGAAGAAAGATGGTGTTCGCCCTATATTACGAGCGACTTCCCCTCTCCACATCTACTTTGTGGGTACGTACTATGATCATGAAGCACTTGGTTTTCTACAGGCGCTTGAATACTTAGGGGTCGTTTCGATCTATTACGATATCAATGGGGAATATGGGATTAATTCTTCAAACCACAGGGACGGTTCGGCGGCGACTGCAGCAGACAATCGTTTCTTGGTTGATCAGATTCGTGCCCTCCATAGTGAACATCCAATTGACTTTGTAATTGGGACATTTGTCGCATCATCCGTATCCGTTGATACGCTGATTTTAATTCGGAAAATGGGAATTCCGGTTATTAACTACGCCATGGATGATCGATTGCCAGTTCATTGGCGGATCAAGCAGGGTGTGAGAATGGGCGCGATAGGCTTGGTGCAAGGGGTAGATTTGGCACTTCAAACTACGAAAGAGTTTGTGCCGCGCTATCTCGCTGAAGGCTGCCCATGCGTGTATTGGCCTTTTGCTAGCGATCCCCATATTTATTCGCCAGGAAAACAAAAGGACCTTGATGTCGTATTTGTAGGAAACAATTACGGCAAGAGAAACGCTCTCGTTAAAGCCATTCAATCAGCGGGCATTGGTATTGAATGCTACGGAAGGGATTTCCCAAATGGTCACCTGCCTGGTGATCGCGTGCCAAACATATTTTCCCGGGCAAAGATAATTCTCGGTACTGGACTTGTAGGACACTCAAGTAAGATAGTTACCCTCAAATTGCGGGACTTCGATGCGCCTATGTCGGGTGCTCTGTATATCACGAACCATAGCCCCGATCTCGCTGAGTTTTATGAAATTGGCAGAGAGATCGTTACTTATTCATCCACCCAAGAATGTGTTGAAAAGATGAAGTATTTTCTTAGCAATGATGAAGAGCGAAAGTCTGTCGCGGCGGCAGGAAGATTGCGCGCCATTAAAGATCACGATTGGAAACAGCGTTTTTCTGTTTTATTGCGACTACTGGAGGGCTGCTCTTGAGCGTGCGAAGAAGATCAATTGTAAAACACTGGCGGAAAAACAGTCTCGGCCATCCGTTACCCAGAATCTGGGTATGACGCCCAAAGCTCAGTTCGTCCCAACCGGGCAGGTGTATCAGTTTTATGTCATGTCTATATGAATGCTATCCCTTCTATGAGAGAAAAAATGGCTAACAGTGGGAAACCCAGAATTTGCATTGTTGGTAGCGGCCCCGGGGGGGGTATTGCTGCCTTGGAGCTTGCAAGATCATGCAGCGTTACTGTGATCGTGGTTGACACCGATCAGATCGCTACGCCGTATTCCCAAGCAGAAGAGAAAAAGTTGCAAGAACTTAACCTGGGATTTCCCTTTAATCAGGAAGTAATTAGAGCTTTCGGATACGGAGGCAGCAGTAACCTTTGGCACGGGGTCTTTACGAAAATGGATGAGGAAGATTGGCGATTCATCGATTTGGCGGCCGGAGAGGAGATATCCAGGAAGATCATATCTCTCTACGGGGAGCTTAAATACGCTTTCGGTGAACTGCCACGCGAAGCGTATTCTCGGTCCCCTAGTAAATCCCTCGGTAATGACCTTTACAGGGAGCTTGAACTCTCCGGAAAATTCAGGAGCAAGGATTTCTTTATACAGAAGCGGCCATTCAGAACGAGAGACGAGTTAAGGCGCCTCAAGGAAATCTGTCAGGACATTGTGTTCGTCGAGAATGCTACGGCCCTGTATTTGGTGGGATCTCGGGACAATCCATCTCAGGCTACGGCTTTAGTGGTTAACGTCAATGGTCAAAAACGAACCATAGAGTCAGACTACTTCATTCTCGCCGCTGGTGCTCTGGAAAGCCCCCGTATTGTTCTGCAGGGTAATGAGGAAGGCTATTTCCCTATAGTGAACGACAATATCGGCAGGTATCTTTTTGACCATCCTTGGACAGTTGTCGGGGAAATAGTTTCTAAACAGGGATTGTTCAGATTGGGGCTGTCTGATGTCTATTCCTCTCCAGGGCTGAGATACAGAATTGGGTACAGACTGCAGGAATCTATAGATAAACCACAAATAGGCACGAACCATTGCATTGCATTTAAGCCGCTGTTTTTCGGGGACTTTGCATTATTCAAGGAAGCATTGAAAGCTATTATTTCCCTCAAACCATCGATAATGTCTATATTCAGGCTGCTTGTGCGATTCAAAATTAGCGACATCTTCGCAAGCCTTTTTCTCCTTGTCTGTGAAAAGTTTGGGTTGGGAGTTTTTATTAGAAGATCTCTGGTATTCTGCTATCTCGAGCAACCCGTACGATCGGAGTCTTCCGTATCCCTGACTAATCGCCACGATTCTTTAGGAAGGCGGATTCCTGCCATCAACTGGGTGGTTGGCAACGAGGAGGCGGAGGGTATCGCGCTTGTCCAAAGCACTTTATCCGGTGCCCTATCCAGTTCAGACCGCTTTTCGTTCTCTCCCTATGACAACCCATCTGGAGCCCTCGCAAGTGGCGCTCACCATGCCGGCACGATGAGAATCGGCCAAAATGAGCAAAATGGTGTGATTGACAAGGACTTGAAGATTTTTGGCACCATGAATGTGTTCGTGTGTGACTCGTCGATCTTTCCTAATTATGGAAATTCGAACCCCACACTAACTCTTGCTGCATTTTCGCTGCGCCTTGCACGACATCTCCTGTCCCTTTTGTCGGGGGGAAGGTTAATTGATTGACATTTTGTGGAAACCTGACCGCCCCTTTTGCCTCGTTGGTGCATTTCGCACCGTACCATTATTGCACCGGCTTCAGCCGTTACTGGTATGAATATCATCTGCCCCTGCACGGATTTTCAGTTGAGGAGCTTTTGCCCAATGGAGACTGGTTCGCCTATTGTAATCAGGAACTTTCCCGCCTCGGCAGCACGGCGCGGCGTTACGGAGACTGGAGCTGGCCTTTGGCTTATACGTTGAGCATCCTGGGTGCGCTGTATTTCAAAATCCGTGGTGGCAAAAAAGCGGTTGATTTGGCGTGTTTCGGTTGGCATTGCGTCGCGGTGAAAGCAGGATGACTAATATTTGGCTGACGTTCTTTCTCGCACTGGGTATCTTTGGTATATTACTGTTCCATGTCGGATATTATATACCGGTGTGGGTGTCCGTCGTTGTTTTTGTGCTTGTTTCTTATTTGTTGATAAGACAGTATCGGAAACACCTTGCAGGGCCTTTAATTCTTTTGTTGTTCCTCTGCTACGCGCTGCCGTTCATCCATATCATTCCTTATTTGTGGTTTGATTATTCTTCACAACCTTTAGAGCTCTGGGGGCTGGCAGTGAATCCGTACATGACAGACAAAACGATCGTTGAATTGATGTCGATGATCGGCGCGGTCGGCGCATGTGGATTCGCTGTGGGTGAAATAGCGGCCGCAAAACGCCTTCATTTTGCTGCCGCAGCATCATCTGATAATGTTGGCCTTCTGCTACCAAAACGTACCCTTTCCATGCCGGTTTTCTCCGCCTGGATTGCAATGGGCGTTGTTACCAGTTGGCTGTGTGCACCAGAGCAGACTATATTTACTGCAGCTTATACCAAAAGTGTCTCCATAAGCCAAAGTTGGAATTTTAGTTCACTTTGGATGTTTTCGTATGCCATTCTGGCGTTTACGTTAGCTGATGCGATTCTTGAGCGTGACCGAAACTTGGCAAGCTTGAAACGCATGATATTCCTATATACACTATTAACCGTTGTTTTGTGGCTTCAATTGCTGCGAGGGGCTAGGGCATGCCTTCCCTTTGTGCTGGCGGCAATATTGATGTTTTATGTTTGGGGGGCGCCTGTGACATACGTTATTAAAAAAAGGAAAGTTCTTCTCATTAGTAAGGTCAAGATTGCCTTGATCGTACTGGTCTTTTTTATAATATCGCTCATTGTCGGGGCTGTACGTTCCGATCTTGTCGGAACAGATATTGCTGGGGCATTAGGCCGTGTCGGAGAGCTGTTCACGTCAGGCCAGATCGGATTTAAAAATATTCTCACAGGAACATGGTCGGCTGTGTTGCTGACGCCATTGAGCATTGCCGGTGACTATTTGAATGATAATTTATCCATCAAGTATGGTCAGACCTATTGGGACCTTATCGCTTCTTCAGTGCCAGGTTTTGTTGCAGATTTTATTGGTTATCAGCGTCCGATTGATGCGCTCCACGGACCTGCATGGGAGATGACGTATGGAATAGGGGGGACTCACTCAGCCGTCGTTCCATTTATGAACTTCCGAATGTTTGGCGTTTTTGCGATTGTTGCCACATGGACCTATTTGTTCACTAAGTTAGAACGACGATTTTCTGCCGTATTGAATCCCGTACGGCTTGCCTTTTTGGGCATAGTTGCCACAGGTGTACCCCATTGGCAGTGGTATGGAGAAAAAAACATCATCAATTCGCTAATTATCTGGTTTCTTTTATCGTTGGTTTACCAATTGAGCATGTCCATTCATAGCCGAAAAACAATAACAACAACAAAAGAGCTTTCCCCGAAAACTGCATTGGGGTCAGGAATTTAACGAAACAGGACTTGTTGTAATAATACCCCATAAAATCGAGACCTTTGAACAAGTCGATATTTTAGTAACGGTGATTTTTTGATCAATTTTTCAGTATTTCCTGTGTTTGTTCCATCCGATAAAAAATCTGAAAAAGTGAGCATCCAAACAGAGGAAAATTTAATAACGAAATTATGCAAAAGTCTTGGTTTATTGCCAGGAGAGTGGATCAGCTTGTGAAGATCAAATCAAAAGTAGTGGCGATAAATCTCATTCAAGACCTTGCCACGCCTCACAACAATGTTTTGATTGCTCAATTCAAGGACAACCCAGACGTAAAAATCAATCTTTGGTATGCCCTTGATCAGGATCGTGGGCGTTACCAGTGGGATAAGAACATTTCGCACGAGCATTTTCCGGCATATATTTACGGCAATGCTATCAATTGGCATTTCATCAAGTACTGCCTGACCCATCAAGACGAAAAATTTGTCATTGTAGGTTGGATGAATAATAACACACGCCTTATTCATCTACTTTTTTTTCTGTTTCGCCGCCCGTTCAATCACTGGACCGACTTGCCTAATACCCAAACGAGCGATATCAACCTGAAAGAGAAGTTCATGCGCTGGCTGGCGTACAAAATACTGAAGCACGCCAAAGCAAAGGTGTTCGGGGTGGGGGTGACGAGCATGAACTATTTCCGCCAACTTGGTTTCCCGGAAACACGCCTAGTCAATCTCCCCATCTTTGTTGAGGTCAATGAGAATATTCCCGCTTACCACATGCAACGCGCGACCATTTTCGCTAAATATCGGATAGAACTCAACGACTTTGTGCTCTCGGCTGGCAGTCGCATCATTCACGAGAAGGGCTATGATCTGTTCATCAAGGCGGTTGGCCTGATCGATAAAGAGACCCGCAGACATATCAAGGTGATCATTGTTGGTAGCGGCCCCAGTTTGCCTGAACTGGCACGACTAATCGTCGATTTAAAGCTCGATAAACAAATCATCTTGGAGAAATGGCTAGCGATTGAGGACTTCAAGGCGCTGATTGCCAACAGTGATGTCTTTATCCATCCGGCCCGACTGGATTCGTATGGCGGCACTACTCTGGGTATGGCGCTGGGCGTGCCGGTGATCGGTTCCTATAAGGCGGGTGCCGCGCTGGATCGAATCGTCCAGGGGCGCAACGGGTTTCTGTACGACGCGGAAGATATTCATACGCTAGCCAACTTTATTACCCTGCTTTACCAGAACCCCGAACTTCGCAAACGCATGGGCGAGGAGGCTCTTAACACTGCGCTGCAGTGGCCACCTCGCCGGGGTATGGAAATACTTGTCGAGAACGCCATCTAATTCCGGGAGTCCCTATGAACATCCCAACCAAGACCAACACTAAGTTTATAACCAAAGATCATGCCAACCAACCTAATGGTTTTCTGGTTTCCCTTTACAACATGCACGATGGTTTTTTTCCGCCGGGGAAAGACCCGCAGCAGGTGTATCTCACGGTCATTGCGCCGCGTCAGATAAAGGGGCCACACCTTCATTTCATCCGTACTGGTTGCATTGCCTGCATCAAAGGTAATGCACGGTTTGTGCTCAAGACCCCTGAAGGCTATCAGGTGTTTTATAGCGGCGAGAATCACGAATACCGTTCTGTGATCGTGCCAACCGGTGTTCCGGCGGTTTTGCAGAATCTGGGGAATGAGGATGCGTATGTGCTCAACATGCCCAACCCCGCTTGGACACCGACGATGAACGACGAGCATGCTGCGGATTTTAGCGATTTTGATTTCGGTACCCTGTGATGCAAACGTCTGCTGAAGCTGGCGCGCAAAACAGCAAGCGTGAGAGCCCGCGAATTCTGCTGATGGGCGACTACATGTGGCCATGGTACCAGGAGGCCTGCGCCGGGGCGCTGGAGTTCCACGGTTGCGTGGTGGAACGATTTGGGTGGTTCGATGACTTTAGGCACTGGGTAACTGGACGTAGCGAACCCGTCTATCACTCGCTGTCACACCGCATTCAGTATCGTCTGAGATTCGGACCCGTCGTTTGGAAGATCAATCAACGCTTGATAAAGGTTGCTGTACGAGTCAAGCCGGACATCGTGTGGTTCTACAACGTTCAGTTGATATCGCCTGCAATGGTAAAAAGGTTGCGCAGGCTGCTGCCGGGCGCGACATTCTGCCAATATACCAATGACGACCCGTTCAGCAAGGCCGCCAAACCCGGCTTGTGGCGCAGTTACCTGGCCAGCTTAAAGTACTTTGATCTGCATTTTTCCTATCGCCATAACAACATTTTGGATTATCACCGCTACGGTGCAACAAACGTACACCTGCTGCGGTCGTATTTTATTCCAGAGGTTGATCATCACGAGCCACTGGATACAATCCCCGAGCGGTTAAAGTGTGATGTGGTCTTTGCCGGCCATTATGAAGATGACGGACGGGTGGAACTACTGGAGGCGATTTGTGAAGTCGGTTTCGATCTGCGGCTCTATGGTGGTGGTTGGGATGCCGCGTTACCCAAGCTGCGAGCCGATAGCCCATTGCGCGCCCAGTTTCCGGTAAGCCCGGTAACCGGGGCGGACTATCGGTATGCCATTTGCGGGGCGAAGGTTGCGCTCTGTTTTCTGTCCACACTGAACCACGACACTTACACCCGGCGAAGCTTTCAGATCCCGGCCATGAAAACTTGTATGCTCAGTCAGTACACGGATGATTTGGCGACCCTTTTCGAGCCCGATGAGGAGGCCATGTTTTTCAGGGATAAGACAGAACTGCTGGATAAACTGAAGATGTTGGTTAATGATCCTAAGTTACGGACATCCATTGCCGAGGCTGGCTACCAAAGAGTCTATTCGGATGGCCATGATGTAAGAGCAAGGATGGGAGCGTGGTTGAAACAGGTTAAGTACTTTATTACTCAGAGAGAAAATGCTTATAAAGGATGAGTATGCGAAAAGACAGAAAAATTATTATTGTTGGTGGCCATGAACAGGCTTGCATGATTCTTGATTATTTGATTGAGAATAAATGCGACGTCGCATTATGTATTGCTCGTCAAGATGATAATGGTCATGATTCAATATTCCCCTCACTCATAGCGCGAGCTAGGAAATACGATATACCGACGCTTCAACCGAAAAAACTAAATCCGCCGCAAGTATTATCTGTTGTGAAGCACATAAAACCTGACATTGTGTTGAGTCTTCAGAACAACATGATCTTTGGCGAAGAGTGGCTTCGAATTATGGATGAACGACTTGGCATTGTTAATGTTCATTATGCGCCGCTACCGAAATATGGTGGTTACTGGCCTGAGATGTGGGCAATATGGAACGGAGAGACGGAGTTCGCAGTAACAATGCATTATGTTGCGAAGGGGATAGATGCAGGGCCAATCATTGCTCAGTCACATTTTGATATTCAACCTCTTGAGACAAGAAAAAGTCTTTACGAAAAGAGCACGACTTATTGCTCCGAAATGTTGAAAGAAAACTTTGAGATAGTTTTTGATGCAAGGGTTCCTGGTACCAAACAGGATGAATCCAACCGAACATATTTCCCGAAGAGTTTACCCAACGATGGATACCTGGACTTGTCTTGGCCCTCGGAAACTCAAAGTCGTTTTATTCGTGCAATTTCTTTCCCTGGTTTTGTTGGCCCAAAGATAAAAATAGGCGGTCAAGTAATTTCGCTATTGGAGGAAGATATCCCTTTTTTTGCGCCGATTAAAATCAGTTATAGAAATGATTAACTTCGGCGATTTCTTTGTTTGATCAATTATGTAGGAGGACAACCCCATGATATCAGTTTTTGGCTCCCTCGTCGGCGATGAAGAAATCGCCAATGTCACGGCCTGCATGCGCAGCCAATGGATGGGCTTCGGCAAAAATGTCGAGGTCTTCGAAAAAAAGTACATGGAAAAGTATCGCCTGCAGTCATTTGCCATGGTGGACAGCGGTTCGAATGCCTTGTTTATGGCCGTCAAACTGCTCGATCTTCAGCCCGATTCCGAGATCATTCTGCCGTCCTTCACCTGGGTTTCTTGTGCTCAAGCCATCCTGCTGGCGGGGCATCGGCCGGTGTTCTGTGATGTCGATCTCATTACCATGAATGTGCGGCGCGAGGACGTCGAAGCCAAATTAACTGAAAAAACTGCGGCCGTCATGGTAGTGGACTACGCGGGTCTGGCCGTGGACATGGATCCCATCTTGGAACTCGGCTATTTGGTCATCGAAGATGCTGCCCACGCCGTGGATAGCACTTACAAAGGCAAACCCTGTGGCACCATTGGCGATGTTGGCATATATAGTTATGACGCCGTGAAAAACCTGACCGTAGGTGAAGGTGGCGGCATTACGGCAAGACTCCCCGAACGGATTGAGCGGGCCAAGGTTATGCGTTACTGCGGCATCGGGAAATCCGGTTTCGATTCCGCCGTGGCCAATGCCGGTGGAAAAGCTCGTTGGTGGGAATACAACATTCAGGAACCCTTCATCAAGATGCTGCCCACCAACATGGCAGCCGGAATCGGCATCGCCCAACTCGATCGGATTGATGCCTTGCAAGCCCGTCGCAAGGAAATCTGGGACACCTATCAGCGGGAACTCGCCGGTGTTCCCGGGTTGGTTACGCCAGTGGAGGCCGAGCCCGGTGATCGCCATTCCTATTTCACTTATTGCATTCGCGTGCCCAAGCGCGACGAGCTGGCGCATTACTTACTCAGCGAGCAGATTTACACCACCTTGCGTTATCACCCCTTGCATCTGAATCCCCTCTATGGGCAAATGGATGTCCGCCTGCCCAATTCAGAGCAACTGAATGCTGATGCGCTAAGTATTCCGATTCACCCTAGGATGACCGATGCGGAAGTTGAGAAAGTGGTGGAAAGGATCAGGGCTTTTACCGTTGATTCTATGGCTTAAGGAAAAGCATGACCAAAGATTTCTATAATAAAGTTTATCACGCCGAGCACACATCAAAGTACGGTGGTACGTCAGAAGGCATGCCCAACCGCACTCCTATTTTGCGTGATAAGACAAATAAGTGGCTTGAGCATGCCGGCCTTGCTAATTGTCCTGATGCTCTTGTTTTGGAAATAGGCTGTGGAATGGCCTACCTCTCAGATATTCATCCTGGGTGGCATGGAGCTGAATACTCAAAGACTGCCGTAGAGCGTGTGAAGGAGCAAAAGGGTCCGCATGTTAGGATATTTGAGGCGGATGCCCAGGATCTGCCATTTGAAAATGACCAGTTTGACGGCATATTTACGTGGGCAGCTCTGGAGCATGTTCCTGATCCGAACAAGGCCTTTCAGGAAATAGATCGAGTCCTGCGGGGGGGCGGGTACGCATTGATTGCTCCTGCATGGAATTGCCGTTCCTGGACAACGAAAAAGCTGGAAGACCGCAGTTACAGAGAACTCCGATTGGCTGAGCGTGTAGAGAAAACCATGATTCCATTACTGGAGTTGTTTTGGGTGCGTGCCTTGGTTGCACTTCCAAAACGTTTATTGGGTGAGGTCAGAATGTATTTTAGGAAGCCAATTGCGCTTCGATTCAAGCAACTTTCACCGCGGTGGGATTTGATCGAAAAATTCGGTCACGTATCGGATGATGATGCGGTTGCCGATATTGATCCGCATGCGGCTGTTTGTTTCTTCAAGACTAGAGAATACGAAGTGCTCTCGCATAAAACACTGTTTTCTCGTCTTCTAATACGGCACGAACCTGTGATTGTAAAAAAGCCCAAAGCTTGAATCCATGATGCCTGATCCTTCAGCGCCACAGCACACAATACATTTGACTGTTTTGGAATGCATACGTAGGTGCACCATAAGTCGGACGCTGAAATACGGGCATTGGTCTATGCTTTGCAACCTGACAGTGCAAAGGTATTAAACATGGATAAATATTTTCTGCGCCCGGCGCCGATAGGTTGCGCGCTGAGAATTTATCGGTAGGAAGATATGTGCGGAATTATAGGAGTAGCAAGAGAACAAATCTGTGCCGTTGTCTTGAATTGCTTGAATTTGTTTGACTTGGGGTGCCTACCGTAGTATAATTAAACTAATTAGAACGCCTATATCAATTAAGAGAACAAATATGTTGTTTAATATTAATTTACCCCTACCATTGCCAGTTGAAAGAGCAATCAAGAAGCTTGGGGCGGACTTGTCATTGGCGCGACGCCGTCGCAACATGACCCAGGCCATGCTTGCCGAGCGGCTTGGCGCGTCCGTCATGACTGTACGCCGGATGGAGAACGGGCATCCCGGAACTGCTCTGCAGTACCTGGCGCGTGCCCTGCAAGTGTTTGGGGAATTGGACAAGCTGGGCGGCCTGCTGGATTCTGCTCAAGACACCGTAGGACTCATGCTGATGGATGAGCGGGTGCCGGTGCGGGCGCGCAAGCCCAAGCAAGGCAAAGGGGCATTGTGATGGCCACCGGCAAAAGCACAGTTAATGTACAGAAGACTCATCTCGACGTTTGCATCGGCAAAGAAGGTCTGCCTGTGGGAGAGCTCGCCTACGTCAAAGACGGTGCCCGCGAGTACTCGGTCTTTGCTTACGGCCAAGACTGGCTGCGTCATCCGTCCCGGTTCGAGGTTTCGCCTGACCTGGTCCTCGCGCCCGGCCACCAGGTGCGTAAACCACCAACCAAAGATGACTCGCGATTCTTCCTGGCGCTTGCCGACACAGAGCCCGATGCCTGGGGCCGGAGAGTTATTGCTCGTGCACACGCCAAAGAACGCAAAAAAGTCACCACGCTCAAGGCGTTGACAGAGTTGGACTACTTGTGCGCCGTGGACGATTTTAGTCGTATCGGTGCACTGCGGTTGCGCAACGACAAGGGTGATTTCCTGCGTACGGTTGAGCAAGGCATGCGTGCTACGGCGCCCTTGCAAGAGCTTGAGCGCATGTTCCATGCCAGTCGTGCAGTGGAGCGCAGCCGGGAGTCCGCGCAGGACCTGAGCTACCTCATGGGAAAAGGAACCTCGCTGGGCGGGATGCGCCCCAAGTGCACAGTCTTGAATGATGACGGAACGCTCGCCTTGGGTAAGTTTCCAAGCGTGAAAGACGAGCGTAGCGTCACTCGCGGCGAAGTGCTCGCCTTACGTCTTGCCCGTCAGGCGGGCATCGAAACCGCGAACGCTCGTATCGTGATAGTCAAAGGTACCCCCATAGCGGTTATTAGTCGATTCGATCGCACCATTGACCATGGCAGGATTGCTTATCTGTCTGCGGCCTCGCTGTTACAGGCAAGCCGCAATGAAGAGCACTCCTATACCGAGGTGGTCGACGCCATGAGAACGGTGTGTGTTGAGGCGAAAGCGGACGCCCAACAACTGTGGCGACGACTGGTCTTCAACCACCTCATCACCAATGTTGACGACCATCTGCAGAATCTGGGCTTTCTGTACGTGGGCAATGGGCTGTGGCGGTTGGCTCCCGCCTTCGACCTCAACCCTTTCCCAGACAAGGACCGTGAGTCAAAAACTTGGCTCAGCGAGGATACCGGCCCCATCACGTCCATCGAGACCTTGATTGAAAAGGCAGGCTACTTTCACTTGGCAGAGCCCGAGGCACTTGCTGTCTTGGTAGATGTCCATGGTGCCGTCACCGGCTGGCGTTCTTTAGCGGTGAGCGCTGAAGTGGGGCTAACCGCTAAAGAAGTCGAGGAATTTGCGCCTGCGTTTGAGCATTCCGAGATGGATAGAGCCAAAGTACTGCTTTCAGTTAATTTGAGGCAATAAATCTTCATGTGCGGAATTATAGGTATAGCCTCTAAAACAACTGTCTCCCATCGTGACTGGCTTGTTGCCGGGCGGGATGCCATGACGCATCGTGGCCCCGACGATGCTGGGGAGTGGTGGTCAGCGCAGGGGTGCGTGGGGCTGGCGCATCGGAGGCTTTCGATCATTGATCTATCGCCTGCTGGTCATCAGCCAATGTTGGACGTGACCGGCACGATCTGCATCGTCTTCAACGGAGAGATTTACAACTTTCGGGACTTGCGGCGAGAATTGGAGGCAAAAGGGCATGTGTTCTGCTCATCCAGCGATACCGAAGTTATTCTGGCTGCGTATCGAGAGTGGGGCATGGAATGTCTCACTCGTCTGAACGGCATGTTCGCGTTCGGGATATACGATCAAAATGAACGGCGTCTTTTCCTAGCGCGGGACCGGGTGGGTGAAAAGCCATTATTCTACCGTTTTGCGAACGGATCCGTTTCTTTCGCATCCGAGCTGAAAGCACTGATGGCCTGCCCTGACTTCCAGCGGCAACTCGATATAGAGGCCCTGGACTGTTACCTGGCCATGGGATTTGTACCGGCTGAGCGCTGTCTCCTTCAGGGGGTGAAGAAGTTGCCTCCCGCCCATGCGCTGGTGTTTAATCTGGAAAGCGGAGAATCGCGGGTGTGGCCTTATTGGCGCTTACCGAAACCGGATGCGGCGGCAATAGCAGGTAAAGCCGATCAAACCGCCCTGCTCGATGAACTGGAGACCTTGCTGGAAGATGCCGTGCGCCGCCAGTTGGTGGCCGATGTGCCGGTGGGTATTCTTTTGAGCGGTGGCGTGGATTCCAGCCTGGTAACGGCCATGGCAGTTCGGGACGCGCCCCGGGTCAAAACCTTTACGATTCGCTTCCCCGGCTATAGCCAATATGATGAAACCTCCCACGCACGGTTGATCGCAGAGTATTTCGGGACGGAACATGTGGAACTTGAGGCCGCCGATTCCACTGTTGAGCTATTGCCCCTGCTGGTACATCAGTTTGATGAACCCATCGTGGATTCGTCCATGATCCCGACGTACATGGTGAGTAACCTCGTCCGACAGCATTGCACAGTAGCTCTGGGCGGTGATGGAGGCGACGAACTATTTGGTGGCTATATTCATTACAATCGACTCCTCTGGTTGCAGCATAATTTAGGATGGATACCGAAAGGCCTTCGCCAATGCGCTGCAAGTGCTGCTGAAAAGCTTCTGCCCGTCGGCTTCAAGGGTCGCAATTGGCTACAAGGCATGGATATGGATGTAAAGAAAGGCCTGCCGCTGATTGCTTCGTATTTTGACATCAGCACTCGCCGGGAGCTTATGTCGGGATATGGTGCATGGGAAGTGGTTGCCGAGAAAATTCGCGAACGGAGAATTCCAGCAGACGACGATCTTTTACAGAGGGCGACAAGAATGGATTTCGAGAATTATTTACCTGAGGACATCCTTGTCAAAGTAGACCGCACCAGCATGCTGAACTCGCTGGAAGTCCGCGCACCATTTCTGGACTACCGCATCATCGAGTTTGCCTTCGGTAAAGTGCCGTCGTATCTGAAGGCCACGCCGACTTCCCGCAAAGTGCTGCTGAAAAAACTGGCGGAACGCCTTCTGCCGAGGGAATTCGACCATCAACGTAAGCAGGGGTTCTCCATTCCCCTCGGGTCATGGCTGCAAAACGGGCAATGGAAGCAATTTTTCCATGAAACGCTTTTGGGATCAAATGATACGCTCTTTAACCGCCAGTGTGTGAAAGACTTGCTGGATGGTCAGGCCAGAGGAAGGGCGAACAGTGAACGCTTGTTTGCCTTGGTGCTGTTTGAATTGTGGCGGCGGGAATATCAAATCGCACTTTAAGGTTTTTTGATGAACGAAGATCTACTTGACATCCTCCGTTGTCCGACATCCGGACAGAGGCTTTATTTGGAAGAGCCGGAGCATAGGGATGCGAGGATTTACTCCGGTTGGCTTATTTCACAAGATGGCCAGCGTCGTTATCCCATTAAGAACTGAGGTGAGGGTCACTTTAGAACTCTGCTCCCAATGAAGATGGGAAAAAATGGAACGAGGAATCATGCGGAGAGCTTTGAACAACGGCTTATTTCAGCGAGATGGAGTTTTCCCCCGATTTTTTCGAGTATCGCATTTTGATTTCGGCCGATGAATCGGTTCCGCATTAGTTGAAAGGATTATGACGAGTTCATTTTGCCTCCATATACAACCGCATTCGTCCCGGATTACCGGTTTTCCCGTGCATTGGACGTGCGCCTCCCCGGGCTACGCTGGTTTGAGTATTCTTGAAGCCCTGAGGAGATTAAAAGCCATCTGCCGGAAGAGCGCATCGAGGGCATTTTTAATCAATTTGGGAAACCTCGCCCGATATGCTCTGTTGTATAAATGGCTTAATCCGAAATATTGTTCGACAATATACCGGACTTGGGAAATTGCTTTGTTACGTGCCGTTTCATATTCCGTAAGCTCAGTTCCTGTTGTTGCTTTACGCATGATGCCGTCTTCTATTTTATTCAGGGCAAGAAACTCGCGATTCGGTTTTCCAAAATATCCTTTATCAGCAAAAACCTTTTTAATAGGTTCTTTCGTATGACAACTGCAAGCAACACAAAGAGGAAGATAAGGACTGTCATGATGAGAAGCAGGCGTCATCTCCGTAGCCAGAACAAAACCATAACGAGTATCTACAGAAGCATGTTCCTTAAGCCCGAAATGAGGAACTTCATTTTTCACTGTCCAATCCGATTCCAGATCTCGGGAGAATTTAAGCGCCTGGCCGTTTTTATCCAACTTACCCTCCGCTGTCTGCTTCTTCAATTTTTCCTCTTCCAGTTTCTCAGATTTGAGCGGATGGAAAGCAGATTGCACCAGGCGGGCATCAATGGCGATGCCTTCGTTGATGGTTAGACCCCTGGCGGCGAATTGGGAAAGGAGTTCATGATTGATCAAACGCATGGTATCTTGAGAGAGCCTGCTTAGGGAACGGGAAAAGGTAGAATGATCGGGACAACGCTGATCAAAGGAGGGACCAAGAAACTTCTTGAAGGAAATCCTGTCGTTGATCTGGGTTTCCAACTCAGTATCGGAGTCAATGCGGAACCATTGTTCAAGCGACAGACATTTCATAAGGATCAGAGGTGCCCAGGCCTCATGGCCCTCGTTGCTTTTGCCGACGGGACAACTTAGCATGAGCAGATTCTCGATGCGGGACCAATCAACGATGGTGTTGATCTATTCCATTCTTGCGATGGCCCGGTTGTGTTCCATAGAGGAGAAGAGAGAAATATCTGTGAAGCTCAGGTTGGTTTCCACTTTCTTGAAGCCCATAGTTCCGCCAGAGTGATGAATTTACAGGAAAAATGTCATAAAAATTTGATAATTTCAAGTAATATTAATGTGTTATCATTGAATAATGATGTTTTTTGATGGAACTCTGTTGCATCAAATATAAAAACCGCCAGAGGTTGTGCAGGTTTTAAATACAACGTCATATGTCGGAATATTTCATGGCTAAAGAGAAAGGGTTCATGATGAAAAACCGATTCGGACAAGAAGCCGATATCTACCTGTCTGTCGTCATACCGGTATATCAAGCGGATCAGATTTTACGTGTTTTATGTGAGCGTGTTGTTCAATCCGTTCGTGCCATTACGGAGCGATATGAGATAATCTTCATTGACGACGGAAGTACGGACGATTCATGGAGAATCATGAACTATCTTGCGGAAGAAAATAGTAATGTCCTTTCTGTTCGGCTGAGCCGCAATTTTGGACATCACTATGCCATCGCGGCGGGACTGGATATTTCGCAGGGACAATGGACGGTGGTCATGGACTGCGATCTTCAGGATCGTCCTGAAGACATTAAAAATCTTTTAAATGTGGCTCTCCCGGGATATGATATTGTCCTCGCCCGTCGGTTGCAGCGTAATGATTTTTTTATCAAACGGCTTTGTTCCAAATTATTTTATTTCATATTTGGACTGCTCTCAGGATATCGATTGGATTATTCCGTGGGCGCCTTCCGCATCATGAACAGGGCAGCAGTAAACGCAATCTGCGCCATGAGAGAGTCTTCCAGAATGTTTGCCGGTATTGTCAATTGGGTGGGTTTCAAAACCGGATATGTCGATGTCGAACATTCTTCCAGATATCAGGGAACCTCATCCTATAACATGAGGAAGTCCTTGAAGCTGGCTCTTGACGGCATTATTTCATTTTCGAATCGGCCACTCTATATATTCATTGCCATCGGAATCACGATGTCTATGCTCGCTTTATCCTACGGCATATATCTTCTTTTCCTTTATTTTTTTGTGCATGAATTCGGCATCTCCGGCTGGTTGAGCATTATTACTCTCAATGCATTTCTTGGAGGCCTTGTCCTCTTTAATCTAGGGATTATCGGCATCTATATCGGCCGTATCTATGATGAAACCAAGCGGCGGCCTCTGTACATAATACAATCCATTTATAACTCAAAACAAAAAGATGCGGAGAAAGCGCCCCCTTGTAATGACCTTAAATGAGTGCTGGCGGGTAGCATGTTATATTAAATACGGCGTCATATTATATTGCGCATAATCTTCGTAAAGCATCATTTCCGGTATGCCAGTGACTGAACACGTTTTCGACGGAAGAGATAACCGCAGTCAGAGTCGGAAAATATCTGTTATGGGTAGCTATGCGGCGAGTCAACTTCCAGACCCGTTCGATCGGATTGAGTTCAGGGCTGTACGGTGGCATGAATTCCAAGGTCAGATGCTCACGACTCTTTTCCCGCCAATGGAGATGCAGCTTGGCATGATGATATTTGACGTTGTCGAGGATCAAGACAACATGGCGCCCAGCATGACAACTGACTCGTCTCACCTGCTTGAGAAAGGAGAAGAACGTCTCCCCATTGAAGCTTTCTTCTTCCCGGCAGTAGATGAACTTGCTGTCCCGGATGCGCACAGCGCCAAAGTAGCCGATTCCTTTGCGTGTGGGATGATGCAGAAGAACAGGATCGGTGACTTCCGGCGGAATCCACATCCGGCAGGCAGAACCATGCTGTTCAAAACGGACCTCATCCACAGCTCACACGTCGAATCGATCATCATGCGACAGATCATGGACTTTTTTTATATGTTGCCTGCTTTTTCGGGTCGGCATGCGCCATCTTCGGACGAGGCTTACGAAACCGGAACCCCAGATCCCGAAACAGGCGCTGGCATTGCCGAACGCCAAGCGAAGCCCCGCAGTTTTGTTGGATGAACAAGGAGAGGGTTTTGCCATCCCATTGTCCTGACAATCCAAATTCATTCGGACTTTTGCGTAATGCATCATCTATGGCCGCAATATGGTCTTTGTCCAACCGTGGGCGACGGCCGGGACGTTCCCCGTCCATAATCCCTGAAAAACCGCGATCTTCGAACCGTCGGACCCAATACTCAACTGTCCGGGGTGCATCGCCAAGCATCTGGGCTGCCCTGCTGCATGAGATTCCTTGCGCCACAAGGAAGATGGCATGCAGTCGGTGATCATAACGAGATTCCTCAGATCGTCTGATTTCGTCCTGGATTGCCAGTATCATGGTGTCCGCGTCAGATATAGTGAGTGGTTTCATGGAACCTATTTACCATAAAACCATCAAATGCGCAATTATTTATGACGTTATGTTTAAAAAGGGTCACGAGACAGTCCATGTATAAGATATCCATACCGGGATTCCAAACCCTTATTGCATCCGACACGTTCGTGTTCACTTGTCTGCAGGAGGTTTTCTGCAATAACTGTGCAGTGAAAACGGATAGAGAACTATTATTTACGGAAGGGCCCTTCGAGATACTCCGATGCCTTCAGTGCGGTCTAATCCATGTTTCTCCGCAACCAACTGAATCCGACTTAGACCTATATTATAAAAGTTTTTTTGGAGGTGTGGATCGTGAGGATCCCGATCAGTGGAATCACGATGAGGTATTTTGTCAGATAGAACATATCATAAAGAAATATATCCGTGATATCCAGACAAAAAATATTCTCGAAATTGGAGCGGGGTATGGTTTTTTCTTGGTGCGTGCTAAAGAATTAGGTTTCCGTCAGATCATTGGGGTTGAGCCTGATTGCAAAATCGCGTCAAGGCAGATAGTATGCGAAGAAAAAATAACGATAGTCAACCAAAGCTTCCAACATGTCAATTTTAAGGATAAATTATTTTCTGTTATCCTGATGAGTGCCTCTCTCGAACACTTTAAAGATCCCTCGGAGATTGTTGATAAATGTTATCGTCTGCTGGAGCCTGGCGGTTATCTTATCATTCGAGTCCCTTTTCTGGAGGGGTTTTTTAGTATCAACCGCCTAGTAGGGAAAAATTTGTTTAAATTCGGAGCACCACGTCATCTATTTGACTTTTCACCGAAAACGCTATCTTATATGTTAGACTTGCGAAATTTCCAAATGATAGACATTATACCAGGAAAACCAGAACAGGCAAAAAATATATTTTATTCCATGATAACATGGTGCGTCAAAACTCTGTCAATTCTAATTTGGAAAATCTCCAACAGGCGTTATATTTTACCTTTTGCGGGTTCTATTGTTGCAATTGCAATTAAAAAATAGAAGAACTTTACTTTAATTAAATTACAATCATGGATGAATATCTCATTTTGGAAATAGCAGCAAAGAAAGGAGAAGGACATGGCTTTCATTATGATGACTGTAAATATGATTTTTTAGGGGCATCCATATATATAGAAGGAGGATTAATTTACCTAAAAAAACCTCTATTCGCAACCGATACCATATTTTATGCTTTCAATTCATCCTTTCTCATTGTTGCAAGGCAGTGGAAAACTGCATTAAAACTATGTATTGCATATGGTATTCGTGTCAAAATTAATATCGACTATATTTATGATTATCTTCAATTTCAATGTCCTTTCACACCTGAAACTCTTTGTCGTGGGATTTTATACTTGCGGCATGGGGAAAGCGTAACAATATCTCCTAACGGCACAGTACAATCGCGTTTTAAAAGATTACGGGATAATATAGTAACCGATCTTACTGAGCCACCGCATATCGAGCGAATTCTAAAAACGCAACTTACACAAGTCCTTGTGAATGAAGGAATATTTCATCTCAGCTCCGGGTTGGACTCTTCCATTCTGGTCATTCTTGCTGCAAAGGAAAATCAAGGGGCTGCCATTCGCGTAGCTACTTGTGAAACAAAGGGACATGGCATTTCTATTGAGCTTGATGCAATCCGAAAGCTTTCTGCGCAATTTGGGTGTGAATTGAATATTTTCGATTTCACATCATTTGATATATGGAATGTGGGAGACGAAATAATCAACCGCGCTTTGGGGTATCCTATTGCCCATCCAAGTCATTTAGTGCGTTTTCTTATGGATACGGAAATCTCTCGTTTGGGGAAAACAATTATAACAGGTCGTGGCCCGGATGAATCTCTATGTGGATATCGCTGGCATTTCCCCGAATTCTCCGATAGGTCGTGCCACTTTGCCCGTCTGCAAGCAACGCCGACAATCCTACTTCAACGATTGATTGTATCCGATAAGGAGCTTGGGCGGGCGTCAAAAGATTATTTCCGATTCTATGATAGCATAGCGCTGACATTATTGGATCGCCAGGAATATGATCTCTGGACCATTTTTGAGGCATGGAATATCATTGACAGTTCATTTGCCCTCGGACTTGATGTACAGTATGTAAATCCATTTCTTGAACGCCACTTGATATCCACGTGTCTGTCCATGCCGGATAATTTCAAGATCAGGGGAAATATACAAAAATGGTTACTGTACCATACCTTCTATGATGATTATCCCGAATATATCAGAAACAATCCTAAAATGGGTTTGACGATCGATTTGCAGCCGTATTTTTCTAATTTTTCTGAAAAGGAATTGATGACTCGTATTTACGATGAATCCCGTTTCGGACGGAAATATCTAAATCGTTATATATGCAAAGAAATGATTCATAGTACCTTGGATGGTAGCCGTAATTACGGTTGGCAAATTTGGGGTCTATATCTTTGCGACAGGGCTTATGAGGTAATGATGCAAAAAATAGAAATGTAATTTCAGCATGCTCAGCTATATGATAGATAGTAATATGCAAAAGCCGCTTATTTTAGGTTGCATTCAACCCTCATATATACCTTGGAGAGGTTATTTCCATATAATTCAGCGTAGCGACATATTCGTATTTCATGATGATATCCAATATACAAAACAGGACTGGCGAAATCGAAATCGCATAAAAACCCCTAACGGCTCACAGTGGTTAACAGTGCCTGTGCGCCATGATACGATCTCAGGAGATATTAAGGATGTTATTATTGACAACAGCAGTCCGTGGGCAATCAAGCATCTGCATCTTATCGAATTATCTTACCACAAATCGCCATATTATTATAGATACCGTGATTTTTTCCATGATGTTTACAATAAAAGATGGGAGAATTTGGCGGATCTTGATATTTATCTGGTGGAACAGATATGTTATTTCTTAAGAATTAATACTAAATTAATCCGTTCATCTGAGCTTGGAATAACGGGGAAAAAGACCGATCGTCTAGTGCAAATATGCAAAATACTTGGGGCCAATCTGTATATTTCGGGACCTGCTGCAAAAGCCTATATAGAGATGGAGAAATTTGACTCTATCGGTGTTTGTGTCGAATATCAGACTTACGAATATCCAAATTATCCACAACTTCATGGTGCATTTGATCCGTTTCTATCTGTTATAGATCTATTGTTTAATTGTGAAGATGATAGTCCACGATACATATTCGATTTATAGACATAATCGTAGAGTAAGTTTTCAAGAAATGACATTATTCTCATTTAGGCATTGTTAAGTTGAGAGCTTTGCATAACTCCGACCTATTTACATTGGCTTAGCGTTTTATCTCAATAAAAATTGGTCATTCAACCGTAAGGGTCGTATCTCAACGGCGGCTGTCAGATACCTGATTGCATATGTTGGTTGCTATGTCTTGAATGTTGCCGTGCTCAAATTCTTCAGTGGATACTTCGGCTATTCTCATCTGGTCGTGCAGGCGATCGCCATCCTGGTAATTGCTTTGCTGCTTTTCTTGGCGCAAAAGTACTGGGTTTTCAGGCATCAAGGTATCTCAATTCCACACGTGCAGGCCTTATGAAGCGGTGTCTCAATTGCTGCCAGCTATTTGAAAATCCTAATTGGCATTGCCCGCGCTGTGGCTTGCAGCCTGAAAGACGCGGTAACTTGCCGGTTTTCGCTCCTGAATTGGCGCAAAACAGCAGAGGCGGCTTCAAGGCCTCTTATTTTGGGCCACTTGCGGCGCTGGAGGCGGGTCATTTCTGGTTTCGTGTGCGCAATGCCCTGATAATCTGGGCTCTTGGAAAATACGGTGCAAGAGTCTCTTCATTCATGGAGATCGGATGCGGTACGGGGTTTGTGTTGCAGGGCATCTCCCGCGGCTTTCCGAATATTCGTCTTGTTGGCAGCGACTTCTATCCTGAAGGGATAGACATCGCTGCCGAAAGAATCGGGAGGGGGGAATTCATGCAGATGGACGCCAGACAGATCCCCTTTGTCGCTGAATTTGACGCCGTTGGGGCGTTCGATCTAATCGAACACATTGAGGAGGATGAGGCGGTGCTACAGCAAATGTGCCGCGCCTTGAAGCCTGGCGGTTTGTTGCTGCTCACTGTGCCGCAACACCGGTGGCTGTGGAGCTCGGTAGACGAATATTCGTGCCATATCCGGCGCTATACCGCACGAGAACTGCACGACAAGGTGGCGCTCGCTGGTTTCACCATCGTGCGAAGTACCTCTTTTGTCACAACCCTATTGCCATTTATGTTGATCTCAAGGCTATTGCAGCGCGGCAAGTCAGAGAGCTTCGCTCCACAGTCAGAATCGCAGATTCATCCGATATTGAATCGAATCTTTGAGGGATTTTTGCGCTTGGACCTTTGGTTGATTCGAATGGGTGTTTCATTTCCCGTTGGCGGCTCGCGGCTGATAGTGGCCGCAAAGATTGAAAAGACTGGTTCAAACGATTGAGAGGCTGAGCATAGATTTTATCCCGTTTAATAAGCCCTATATGACCGGCCATGAGTTGTGGTACATCGCCCAGGCCCATACTAATGGTCATTTATCTGGGGATGGTGATTTTACAAAAAAGTGTCATGCTTGGCTTGAAGCGCAAACAGGCGCGCAAAAGGCACTGCTCACCCATTCCTGCACGGCGGCGCTCGAGATGGCGGCAATTCTGGCGGATATCCAGCCCGGTGACGAAGTCATCGTGCCCTCATACACCTTTGTTTCGACAGCCAATGCCTTTGTATTGCGCGGTGGTGTGCCGGTGTTTGTCGATATTCGCCCGGATACGCTCAATTTAGATGAGACTCTGATCGAAAGGGCCATCACGCCTCGTACCAAAGCAGTTGTGCCAGTGCACTACGCCGGTGTGGCCTGCGAAATGGATGTCATCATGGAGATCGCAAAGCGTCATAGCCTGCTTGTAATTGAAGATGCCGCGCAGGGCATCATGTCTACCTACAAAGGCAAGCCACTGGGGTCGATTGGGCATCTGGGCGCGTATTCATTCCACGAGACTAAAAACATCATCGCGGGCGAGGGCGGAGTACTGTTGATCAACAACGAACGCTTTGCTGAGCGCGCCGAGATTATCCGCGAAAAGGGTACCAACCGCAGCCAGTTTTTTCGCGGCCAGGTGGACAAGTACACCTGGGTGGATGTCGGCTCATCCTACCTGACCGGCGAAGTTATCGCAGCCTTCCTGTGGGCACAGATGGAAGAAGCAGAGGCCATCACAGAAAAGCGACTGGCAATCTGGGAACAATACCATGATGCGCTGGCTCCACTGGAGGCTGTCGGTGTACTGCGCCGGCCCATCATTCCCGACGGCTGCCAGCATAACGCGCATATGTACTACATCCTGCTGGAGTCCTCAGAGAAGCGCAACGAATTGATTGCCCGCCTACAGGAGCAGGGCGTGAATACGGTGTTTCACTATGTGCCGTTGCACAGCTCGCCGGCCGGAATGCGGTATGGTCGGGTGCACGGGACGATGATTAATACTGAATCAGTATCAGATCAGTTGCTGCGGCTGCCGTTGTGGGTGGGGATGGATGAGTTGGATATTAAGCGGGTGGTTCGTGAAATAGAGCGGTCGATTTGCCCATAGATTGTGAAAAATTTTTGTGGATGGGAGATTCAGATGGCAGATTGTAAAAAAGGGCATCGTAGTAACCATTTCAGGCGCTATGGATGCTCTTAAGGTCAAGGGGTGGATGGATTAAGGGTTATCATTCCGCGTATGTTGAAATTATTAAACGATAGATGTTGAGTGCCACGACATCGTGGACACTCAACAGATAGAAAGCAGAGGTAACTTATGAGACAACAAATAACGGCATTGTTCGCATACTGTAAAAAACCAGGAATTCTCAATGCGAATATTATATTTATTTCTACTAGTATTTTAATATTTATTGCGCTTAACTTAACTGTCCACTCGCATACTACTGCAGAAGTGGAAAAAGCGCATAGCTTTCTTCCAATGATGCAAAACTTTATAGAAACCTGGATTCGGGAGGGATATCTTAAGCATGGCGGTCTTTATTATAATGGTTATGATATATCAAGGGCAGGGCATCCTGAGCCTTATTATTACAACGCAGGCGTCACTCTGCTGGCCCCATATTTGCTGCAAAAAATAAATTATATTGTTACTGGACATTCTAATATTTCTTTGTTGGCTTTATCTAATCAAATTATTGTAATGATCGGCGCTATTTTTATAGCTTTATTGAGTTGGAGGATGGCTGAAAAATCTAATCCGGGCAATTATAATGGGAATATTGCAATAGCCCTGTCGTGTCTTATTGTTTTTCAGACGTTTCCCCAAAACATTTTTTTTTATTGGTTTCCATCACCGCAAAGTTTATTTTTAATATTCTTCTTGCCTTTTTTGTTTTTCATGGATTACTTTTTAAGCAAACAATTCATTAACTCCAAGAAAAGTGTGGTTTTTTTATTCGCTTTAATCTTTTTAATGACGCTTTTTGAACGTGTTGCATCAGCATTATCGATAGCCTCCTTGCTGATTGCTATGCATTTTATGGATACAGAATCCGTAAAAAAGAAAATAATTATTTTGGCATCAATTTTAGCCGGATTCCTGGTTGCTATATCAGGTCTATGTCAAAGTGTATTAGCTAAATGCTATCATCCGGGTGTTGAAATATTAGGTTCTGGCGCGATCTTTAGAACTGGATTTGATGGCTCGACGCGTTTCTATAATACGCATTGGGATCTTTTATTTGGTCGACATCCGTCTATGATATACCCCACACTTGGTGGTCTTGGCGATTTTCTAACTTGGAAAGCGTTGTTTATTGTAGGAGTTGTTGCTGTCATTTTTATTTTATATCAACAATTAAAAAGGCCAACTACCATTTTTCCAATATTGTTTAGCTTTTTCGGGACTTATATCCTTTATGCATTTATATTTTCAAACGCTGTGGTTCTCCACACAGATCTCTATGATGTATTTATTTTTGCGCCAATTGCTTTGTCGGTTTTTGGGATCGTGCCAATTTATGTATTCCGGTATTTCAAAAATAATGTTTGGACGATTGTGAGTTTTCTCATGGCCATATGTTATGCAGCTGTTCAAATAAGGAGCTACGCAATTACAATACCACCCCCTCCAGCTTAGAAATTATTCATGCAGTGTGTGTGAACGACTTGCTTGATGCTCAGGCCAGAGGACGTGAGACAGTGAACGCTTGTTTGCCTTGGGGCTGTTTGAATTGTGGCGGCGGGAATGTCAAATCTCATGGTAAGGTTTTTTGATGAACGAAGATCTACTTGGCGTTCTCCGTTGTCCGACATCCGGACAGAGGCTTTATTTGGAAGAGCCGGAGCATAGGGATGCGCGGATTTACTCCGGTTGGCTTGTTTCAGAAGATGGCCAGCATCGTTATCCCATTAAGAACTACATCCCCCGTTTTGTGCCGGAATCAAATTACGCCGATAACTTCGGGTTGCAATGGAACAAATTCCGGCAGACGCAACTGGACAGCTATTCCGGTCATCCGATTTCAGCCAACCGGTTTTGGAAAGCGACGGGGTGGAAACCAGAAGATCTGGCGGGCAAGTGGGTGCTCGATGCGGGCTGTGGCGCCGGAAGGTTCGCAGAAGTTGCCTTACAGTCAGGTGCTAAAGTTGTTGCTCTGGATTTCTCAAACGCCGTTGATGCCAGTTTCCTCAACCTTAAGCATCACCCCAATCTGCATGTAGTGCAAGGGGATATCTATGCCCTACCTTTCTCCAAGTTCTCCTTTTCATTCGTTTACTCACTCGGTGTTTTGCAGCATACACCAAATGTGGCCACGGCATTTGCGGCATTGCCGCTGATGCTTGACGAGGAGGGGCGGCTTTGTGTCGATTTTTATGAGAAATCCTGGAAGAGCGCGTTGCTTCCCAAGTACTGGCTTCGTCCTTTTACGAAAAGAATGGAAAAAGACCGGCTGTTTCACCACGTGCAAAGAATGATTCCGGTGCTGCTGCCGCTGAGTCAGATGATTGGGCGGATTCCTGCTATTGGCGCCATGATGAAACGCCTTCTACCGGTTGCCGATCATTCCGGAATCCTGCCACTGAATGATCAACAACTCCACGAGTGGGCCTTGTTGGATACGTTTGATTGGTTTTCGCCAGAATATGACAATCCACAAGCGCCGGCGACGATAGCCCGATGGTTGTCGGAAGCCGGTCTAACTGAAATCGAGATTCTGAAGGCGGGACACTTGGTCGGAAGGGGCCGTAAGTCGGTTGATCCTCGGCATTGATGCATCCAATATCCGGGCCGGCGGTGGAGTGACGCACCTGGTTGAATTGCTCCGGGCGGCAGCTCCGCCGTTACACGGATTCTTGCAAGTCTTTGTCTGGAGTGGTAAAGCAACCTTGGATCGTATAGAAGACAGGCCTTGGCTGGTGAAAAACCATCAGCCCCAGCTTGATAGAAGTCTATTGTATCGAGTTCATTGGCAGCGTTTTAAATTATCAGATCTTGCGAGGGCCGTAAATTGTGCTGTTCTATTTGTTCCAGGAGGTTCGTATGCAGGTAATTTCAATCCAATTATAACCATGAGCCGAAATTTACTGCCCTTCGAATGTGGTGCATTGCGGCGCTATGGTTTGTCCTTGATGATGCTCAAATTAATGGCACTGCGTCTCATCCAGTCACAATCCTTCCGCCGCGCCGACGGGCTTATTTTTTTAACGCAATATGCCCAAGCTACTGTGATGCGGGTGATCGGAACAGCCAAGGGGAAAACGACGACTATTCCTCACGGCATCGATGTGCGTTTTAACATCCCACCCAAAGATCAGTGGCCTGTAAACAAGTATTCCGCCGCGCGGCCGTTCCGGATTCTTTATGTATCCATCATTGATGTGTATAAACATCAATGGCAGGTTGCAGAAGCGGTGGCACAGTTACGGAATGAGGGATTTCCGGTAGCGCTGGAATTGGTTGGTCCGGCATACCCGCCTGCCTTGGCGCGGTTGAAAAAAACCTTGGAAAGGATCGATCCTAAGGAAGATTTCATTCATTATGCCGGTGCAGTGCCATACGCCGAGCTGCCGGTGAGATATGCGTGGGCGGATTTGTTCCTGTTTGCTTCGAGCTGTGAAAATATGCCGAATATCCTGCTGGAAGGAATGGCGTCGGGGCTGCCCATCGCCAGCTCGAATCGTGGGCCCATGCCCGAAATACTTGGTGATACCGGGATCTATTTCGACCCGGAACGTCCCGAGGACATCGCCCGTGCCATAAGAGAGCTTGTTGAATCACCGTCCCTGCGGGCGCAGAAGGCCGCTGTGGCTTTTGAACGGGCAAAAACCTACTCCTGGTCACGGTGTGCCGATGAGACTTTCGGGTTTCTAGCCGCGGTTGCAGTCGCGTATTCACGTGTTGCGGTGTCAGCAGCCTGATTATCAGAGTATTGATCACTTGAGAATTCCTTTGCGAGATGATTCCTTAATATCGAAATCAATAAAAAGATATGACACGTAACAAGTAAAGGGTGATGAGATGTTTAATAATAAAACACTAATTATTACAGGTGGAACAGGTACATTTGGTCATGCTGCCCTCGGCCGGTTTCTGCAAACTGAAATTGGGGAAATCCGCATCTTCTCGCGCGATGAGAAGAAGCAGGATGAAATGCGAAATGCCCTACGAAATCCGAAGGTAAAGTTTTACCTGGGGAATGTCCGGGATTATGATAGCCTCCTGCCGGCTATGCGGGGCGTGGATATGGTGTTCCATGCGGCAGCCCTAAAGCAGGTACCTTCATGCGAATTCTTTCCGTTGGAGGCAATCTGGACAAATGCCATCGGCGCAGAGAACGTCATGAAGGCGGCTCTAGCCTCTAATGTCAATAATATGATTGTGCTGAGCACCGACAAGGCTGTATATCCCATCAATGCGATGGGGATGTCTAAGGCGTTGATGGAAAAGCTCATGATCGCCAAGGCACGCGCCCACGGGGATTCAGGCACAATCTTTTGCGGCACCCGGTATGGTAACGTCATGGGGTCCCGGGGGTCGGTCATTCCCCTGTTCATCAGCCAAATACTTGCCGGCGAGGCCCTGACTATAACCGATCCAAACATGACGCGGTTCATGATATCCATCGACGATGCTGTAGATCTCGTTGTATATGCCTTTAAGCATGGAAAGCCGGGTGATGTCTTTATCCAGAAGGCCCCGGCAGCTACCATTGAAACGCTTGCCCGGGCTCTAAAGAAGCTGTTTAAAGCCGAAAACGAAATCCGCATTATGGGCACCCGTCATGGAGAAAAGCTGTATGAAACGCTGCTGACGCGGGAGGAGATGGCCAAGGCGGAAGATATGGGCGATTATTATAGAATCCCCGCGGATATCCGCGACCTCAACTATATTTGCTATTTCACCGAGGGCGAGATGAAGATTGCCGGTCATGAGGATTACCATTCCCACAATACGCGGCGACTGGATGAAGACGGCATGATTGAGTTGCTGCTTAAACTTGATTTTGTCAGGGATGCTTTGGAGACGGGCACGCTTAAGTTGTAAGTCAGAGGACAGAAGTAAAAAATTAGAAAAAGAAACTCATGAGCGATAAGTAAATGAAAATATTGGTGACAGGAGCGAAGGGTTTCATTGGGAAGAACCTGGTCGTTGCCCTCAAGCGGAGGCCCGACGTTGACATCATCGAATATGATCTGGGTACCCAGGCTGGTCTCTTGGAGGAAGGGCTAAACAAAGCGGATGTAATCTATCATCTGGCTGGGGTAAATCGGCCGTTGCGGGTTGAGGAGTTCAGATCAGGTAATTTTGACTTAACACAAAAGGTCTGCGATGGATTGCGGCAGTTGGATCGTAAGCCCTTGTTGGTTTTATCATCATCTACACAGGCCGCTCTGGATAACCCTTATGGCCTTTCCAAGCACCAAGCTGAAGAAGCCGTGTTCGACTTTGGCAGAAAAACGGGGGCTTCGGTCTTTGTCTTTCGCCTGCACGGAGTCTTCGGCAAATGGTGCCGTCCTAACTATAATTCCGTTGTGGCCACTTTTTGTCACAACATCGCCCATGATCTGCCCATCGCCATCTCTGACCCGACAAGAGAGATCGAGCTGGGTTATGTTGATGATGTGGTACGTGCCTTCATCGGTGTCATGGATGGCCGCCTGCCAGTTTCAGATGGCAAGTATTTCTTGGTGAAACCGACGTATCGAATAACCTTGGGCGCATTAGCGGAAACTATCCAGGGCTTTCGGGAAAGCAGGGTCAGTCTTGCCCTACCGGACGTTGGTAATCCTTTTATACGTGTCCTCTATTCGACCTATGTTTCATATCTTCCCACGGATTCTTTCGCCTATACATTGAACCAGAGAGCCGATCCCCGTGGCGAACTGGCTGAGCTGCTGAAATCGCCCCGCATCGGGCAGATTTTCACATCACGCACCCGGTCAGGTTTCATGAGGGGCAACCATTATCATGACTCAAAGGTTGAGAAGTTTGTCGTCATGGAAGGAGATGCGTTAATCAGGTTTCGCCATATCCTCGGTGAGGATATCATAGAATATCCCGTTTCCGGCCGAGAGTTCCGCGTAGTGGATATCCCGCCGGGATACACCCATTCTATAGAGAACATCGGTCAAAACGATCTGATTGTGCTCTTCTGGGCGGCTGAAATTTTTGATCCGGATATCCCGGATGCCTTTGGAATGACGGTATGAAGAATTCAGAAGGAGCAGCTATGAAAGTCATGACAGTTGTTGGTACCCGGCCGGAAATCATCCGCCTGAGCCGGGTGATTGCCGCGCTGGAACGTTATACCCACCATATCCTAGTCCATACGGGCCAAAATTACGATTATGAGTTGAACCAGGTTTTTTTTGACGACTTGGAGTTGCGGGCGCCTGATCATTTTCTGGAAGCGGCAGGGAAGACCCCGGCGGAAACCGTCGGACTTGTCATCGCGAAGGCGGATGAGGTTATGGCCGCGGAAAAGCCTGATGCGGTCTTGATTCTCGGGGATACGAACAGTTGTCTGGCGGCCTACCCGGCGAAACGGCGCAAGATCCCCGTCTTTCATATGGAGGCGGGGAACCGCTGCTTTGATCAACGTGTCCCGGAGGAAATCAATCGTAAGATTGTGGATCACATCTGCGACATTAACATGCCCTACAGTGCCATAGGCCGCGAGTATCTCTTGCGAGAGGGGTTGCCGCCGGATCGCGTGATCAAGACGGGCAGCCCCATGTATGAGGTCCTTCGTTACTATATGCCGAAGATCGAACGATCTATTGTGCTTGAGACGCTGCGCTTAGAGCCCATGAATTATTTTATCCTGAGCTGCCACCGGGAAGAGAATGTGGATGCCGAAAGTAACTTTCGGGGGCTGGTCGCAGTATTGCAGGGGCTGGCCGCCTCTTACGGCAGGCGCATCATCATGACCACCCATCCCCGCACAAGAAAGCGCATCGAGCAGGAAGGGGTCAGACTGCCGCAGCTCGTGGAACTATGTAAGCCCTTTGGACTGATTGATTACGTGAAACTGCAGATGAACGCCCAAGCCGTCCTGTCGGACAGCGGGACGATTACGGAAGAATCGTCGATTCTGAACTTCCCCGCCCTCAATATCCGTCAGGCCCATGAGCGTCCGGAGGGAATGGAGGAAGGGGCTGTAATGATGGTCGGCTTGAATTGGGCACGGGTGCAGGATGGTCTGGCGATTTTAGAAGGCCAACCCCGTGGTTCAGAACGATCACTTCGCCTGGTCAAGGATTATGATGTTGCCAATGTCTCTGAGAAAGTTGTGCGGATCATTCTGAGTTATACGGATTACGTAAACCGCGTGGTGTGGCAGAAGATGGTTACCGAAAACCCGGACTGACATGCCCACATGCATGCGCTTTATCGACCCAACCAATTGAACATATTATTAATAAACCAATTTTATCCTCCGGACATTGCACCGACAGGTGTGAAGTTGCATGATTTAGCAAGCCATTTGGTTGCTGATGGGCATATTGTAACTGTTTTGGCTTCCAAAGGCAGTTATAACGGAAATGAATATTTTCAAAGCGACATATTAGATGGTGTGAGGGTAATAAGACTTCAGGCTTTTAATTTTGGGCGCAAAATGCATCTTGGTAAGCTTGCAGATTATCTGTCTTTTTTTATAGTTTCATTTGCAAAATTATTGGTATTAAAACCGAGGAATGATGTTGTTGTAGCACTGACGACGCCACCATACCTTGGAATCCTACCTGTTGTTGCTTCTAGTATGGGATATAAAGGAATATTAAACCGACACTATTCGGCGAACTGTTTTATCCGGAAGCGAACAAAAGTCATTCATTGGATAATGGATCTTTATCCGGATGTAATAAATGCACACGGGCTTCTGAAAACAACCAATATAATTTACAGATTTCTTGGTTTTATAAACAGAATAACGTTCGCACATACTGACACGATTCTGGCTTTGGGGCCTTCAATGGTTAATCGTATTGAAAAGTATATTGAGCAACCTGAAGAAAAAGTATCTGTGAAAACAGGCGATACAAATATTAATGACAAGAAATTCAAAAGAACCCGAAAAAACCCCGAAGTCAAGTGGGTGCCTCTTTGGGGAGATTCTGATTTAAGGAGGTTAACAGAACGTGAGGCGTTATTCCTAAGGTCTAAGTATGGATGGAAAGAAAACGACATTGTTCTTATGCATGCTGGGAATCTGGGCTTGGGTGTTGGTTTATATGAGTTCCTCACAGTGGCCGATAAACTCGGGCAAGAAGGTCCCGTTTGGGCATTCTTCGGAGGTGGTAAGAAATGGAATGAATTGAAACGATTTGCGCAAGCTCACAGGGATACACGTATAGAGTTGTATGATTATGCGCCGAAGACAATTTTGGGTGCTGCAGATGTACACTTGGTGAGTTTATTATCATCATGGACAGGCGTTGGCGTTCCGAGTAAATTGCAGAACATATTTTCCATCGGCAAACCAGCTATTTTTATCGGAAGCATGGAAAGTGAAATGGCCCAATGGATTAGGGAGTCTGGTGGTGGCTGGGCTATTAATGAAGGTGATGTCAATGGACTTTTATTAGCTATTGAAGAAGCCAAGGATACTCAAGAGTGTATACGCCGTGGGCGAGCGGCTGTTACGTTTGCAGAACAATTTTTTAATCAGAATAAAAATTGTGAACTTATTGCAAATATTATAACGAGCTAAATGTTAAAAGCCATCCCCCAAAAACATTTTGTCCTTCTTGGAGGCAGAACCTTCGTATTTATCCTTCTCGCGCATAGCCTATTTCGTTGGCGTGCTTCATCAGTAATTCGCCCCGAAATTTATGACACTCTCCATTTTTGCCTTTGCCAGAAAAGCCAGCATGAATTTTCCACCCAAACTTTCCTACAAAGAGAACTATAAGAACCTTGTTCAAGTGATATAAGCAATGATGATCCACTTACCTAAAAGACAGCTCACGCTTTTGGGAGGCGATGCCATCCTGATTATGGCCTCTCTCTATATTGCCCCGTTCGTGCGTTTCGGCATCTTTCCTGATGCTTCTTTCATCTTTACCCTCACCTGTGTGGTCGCGATCCTGGCTTACCTGCTGATCTTCTATATTTTAGATTTCTATAACTTAGATGAACCGTTAAACATGATTTCTGCTATGCGCTTTGCAGCGGCCTTGATCATTGCCAATTTCATCATCGCTGCCATCTTGTATCTCATGCGCGTCCCGTTGTACAGCGGGACGGTCTTTATCTTTAATAGCATATTGATCCTGTATTTCTGTTTGACTTGGCGCGTGGTTTTTAACCGTTTCCTGAAACACAAGCGCAGACCCTTTCGGGTGGTCGTCATCGGCTCTGGCCGGGCTGGTCGTGCCTTGGGTAAGGTCCTGTCCGGGAATCGGGATTATGAGATCGCGGGCTTTATGGACGACGACAGTAAGAAGTGGGGTATGAAGATCGGCGCCAATTCCGTCATAGGCGGTACGGAAATCCTGCCATCTTTTCTGGTGGAGAAAAAGATTGAAAAAATCATTGTGGCCATAACTCACAGCATAAGGCCGGAGTTGTATGCTCGGCTGGTCGAGGCCAAAATGCGTGGTATCGTGGTTTACGATATGCCGTCCTTTTATGAAAAGATGCTGGGAAAGATACCAGTCAATCATGTCAGTGACCTATGGTTTGTTTACACGCCCATATCCGGTGTAAAGCGAACTATTTTTAATTATAAGGTCAAACGGATCTGCGATCTTTGCCTGTCCCTGGTCGGACTGTTACTGACCATGCCAATCATCGCACTTGTTGCACTAGCCATTAAGCTGGATTCTCCCGGTCCGTTGTTTTATATCCAGCGGCGCATCGGTTGGAATGAAAGGGTCTTTGATCTGGTGAAATTCCGGTCTATGAAGGATGGTACGGATGTAGAGAGAGACTTCGCCGGGCAACGGTGTGATCCGCGCATAACCCGAGTAGGTCGGGTAGTCCGCCTGTTCCGGTTGGATGAGATCCCCCAGTTATGGAACGTGCTCAAAGGAGATATGAGCTTTATCGGCCCCCGTGCATTGATGGTGGAAGAGGTTCATGCCTTCACCTCTCGAATACCCTATTTTAGTCTCCGCCACTGTATCCGACCCGGGATTACCGGTTGGGCACAGATCAACTATCCCCACGGCGCTACGGAAAATGATGCCCTGGAGAAATTGCAGTACGACCTTTTCTATATCAAAAATCTGTCGCCGTTGCTGGATCTGCATATTTTTCTGAGAACGTTCTACATTGTACTGTTCGGCAAAGGAGCCCGGTAATGAGTTTAGGAGCTGTCATTTCGAATGAAACGAGAAATCCTTGTCCTGAGCAAAGGATGGTGCTTCGATCAGATGGTTTCTCTAATGGTTTGAAGAGTCCCGCAGCGCTGCACGATTGGCTGAATTCAGAACTCAAACAGTTATATGAACTATCGCTACACCATGACTCCCAGGCTATAAAGAGAAAGCTTCAGGAGATTGTTCCCGAGTATTCGCCGCAGGAGATAGACAGCATCTTTAAATAAAGGGGACTGGCCATCGCGAAAACTTTTGCATAATGTCCATAATGTCATTGCGAACGAAGTGAAGCAATCTCATAACTCATGTATATTCCATGAGATCGTCACATAGCTTTCGCTCCTCGCGATGACCTGTAATCAATTATGGAGAGCTTTTTTAGAATGTTTTTTAAGGGGGGAGATACGGCAAAAAGAATGGCCTGTCTCTTTTTTTATTTGAAAAATTTCACTCTGAGACGTTTGAAAAACACCCCTTCTCTGTCATTCCCACCCCCGATAAGGACATTCGAGGGCAGGCTCCAGTGGGAATCTAAAAAGATTCGAAAACACTGGATTCCCGCCTGCGCGGGAATGACAAGGATTGTAATTGTTTGGTAAAATTCAAAGGTTTCACTCTGTCATTGTGAACCCTTCGCGTTTACTTGTGTAAAACTCCCTCGAAGCATTGAGTTATGCAAAGCTCTCGTTTGCCGTGGTGGGGACAACGGGCACTCGAAAATAGTCATTGCACAAAATACACGCATAGTGTATTTATATCTACATGAAACGCACCATCACCGATTTTTTAAACCGCTGGAAAACGTCTGTAAACCGCAAACCCCTTATTCTCAGGGGCGCCCGGCAGGTCGGCAAGACTTACATCCTGAGGGAATTCGGGGGAGCGGCCTTTCCCCGTTATCATTATGTCAATTTTAAAAAGGATGAAAGGCTCGGGCGGATATTCGAACAGGATCTGAAACCGGATCGCATCTTCGACGAATTACAGTTTTACCTCGATCGGCCCATCGACCGCCGCCTCGATCTTGTCATCCTCGATGAGATCCAGCGCAGCCCCAGGGCGCTGACCAGCCTGAAATATTTCTCCGAGGAGATGCCGGAGATGGCCCTGTGCGCCGCCGGTTCCCTCTTGGGCGTGGCGCTGCAACCGGACTCTTTCCCCGTCGGAAAAATTCAATTTCTGGATATGTACCCCCTTTCGTTCGATGAATTTCTCGACGGCGTGGGAAAGGAACGGCTGGCCGAATTGATCCGGAAACATGACTTGACCCAACCCTTCCCGGAGACGGCGCACGAACAACTCTGGGGATTGTGGAAGCACTACCTGGTTGTCGGCGGTCTGCCCGATGCCGTAAACCATTATCGCGAGCGGCAGGAAAATTTATACGACGCCGTTCAGGCAATTCGCGGGGCGCAGCGGGACCTTATAGAGGCCTATTTTGCCGATATGGCGAAGCATAGTGGGAAGAGCAACGCCTTGCATATCGAGAAACTATGGCGGAACGTGCCCACGCAACTGGCGCGGGCGCAAAACGGATCGGCCGGAAAATTCAAGCTTCGCGAAGGGATCCCCGGAATCCGGGGATACGAGAGATTGTCCGCTCCTCTGGACTGGCTGGAATGCGCCAATCTGGCCATCCGGACGCCAATTATCGACGCCGTCGGCGTTCCCCTTTCCGGGTATGTGAAGGAAAACCGCTTCAAACTCTACTTCTTTGATGTGGGCCTGCTGGGAGCTGCAAGCGGCGTCGCCCCGGCCACGTTCCTGAACTATGACTTCGGCAGCTACCAGGGTTATGTCGCGGAGAATTTCGTGGCTCAGGAACTGCGAGCCGCGGGAGATAAGACCCTCTTCTGCTGGCAGGGGCGCACGGCGGAAGTGGAATTTCTTCTTGAACGGGAGGGGGAAGTCGTGCCCGTGGAGGTTAAATCCGGTTGGGTGACCCAATCGAAGAGCCTGAAGGTTTACATAGAGCGCTATCGCCCCCCAAGGGCGTACATACTGAGCGCCAACAATATAAGCCAGAGAAATATCGTTCATTATGTCCCACTCTATGCGGCTGGTCGTCTGGGTTATTAATCTTGGGAAAACCCCCGGCTCTGCCGGGGGACTCCCGGAGTTTAACAATTCCGGGAATATGAAGTTAACACGCGCTTATCATGCAAGATGCTTTTGTCATACCCGAATGCTTTTATCGGGTATCCAGATTTTAGAAATCGGGCAGAATCTGGATTCCCGCTCAAAACCACTGCGGGAATGACAGGTGTTACAAGAACCTTGACGATGATGTTTTTTGGTTTTCGCTCGCGATCAGGCCCCTTCGAGGGGCCAGCAAGCGTAAAGCCTCCGGCTTTGCCGGAGGATATTTACTTTTCAAAGTTCTTGAATTGGTTAATTCGGTTAAGCCAATATGCTTATTAAGGAATATTTTAAAGTTGCGGGAGACATCAAAAACATCCTTGTGATTCAACTGGGCGATATCGGGGATGTAGTCTGGGCAACACCGACGTTATGGGCTGTTAAGGAAACTTATCCACAGGCCAATGTATCGGTTCTACTTCGGGAAGGTTTCGGATGTCTTCTGGAGGCAGATCCATCGATATATAAAATCTTTGAAGTGAAGAGCACCCAGGGCAATCTTCTCTTAGATGTCGTCGATCAAGTGCAGTTGATCAAAAAATTGCGTCAGGAAAGATTCGATCTGGTATTTGATCTTCGTTCCGGTGATAGGGGGGCGATCATGGCTCGCTTGACCGGCGCTGCCATAAGAGGCTCGCTCTATTACACCGCAGTTCCCTTCTGGCGAAACTGGCTCTTTACGCATCTTCTCATTGGGCTTCCCACTCCGAAAGAGCGTGTATTAGGCGCAGCAGAGCAGTCTCTTCGTATAGTCAGGGGCTTTGGCATTACCGGAAAAGCGGCGGTCCCCAAACTCTGGGTATCAGATCAGGTGATGGTGCGGGTTTACGAGCTGCTCGCTGAGTGCAACATGAAACCCGTGGTATCTAATCCCTCCAATAGGTGGATTACCGTAAATCCATTTTCCCGGTGGCCTTATAAGGAATGGGCAAAGGATAAATGGGTGAGTATCATCAATTGGCTGTGGCATGAGTTTCACATTGCTGCCGCTATTGTTGGCAATAAAGGGGAAGCGGCCAGAGCTGTAGAACTGGTGAACAAATGTAATGGCACAGTGTACAACCTTGCGGGCAAGACAACGCTGGCCGAACTGGCCGGCATACTCAGTCTGAGCAGCTTTCATCTCGGGGTTGACAGCGCGGCTCCGCATATTGCGGCCGCTGTGGGGACGCCGACGTTAACAATCTTCGGTCCCTCTGATTGGCGTGATTGGGCTCCCGTCGGTGATAAGCACCGTGTTGTCGTATCAAACATGGATTGTGTGCCGTGTTATAAAAAGGGCTGCAACGGATCGGACTGGAGCTTATGCCTCGAAGCCCTCGAAGTAAAGACGGTACAAGATGTTATCCGTGAGATGTTGGAGAAGAGATAACTTTAGTGAAATCTTCTTGAGGATATTGCTATTAGTAAAGAGGATAAAATAAGACATTTTGATTCCCTCGCCAGAAAAAGAGAGAAATGGCTTAAGAAGGGGGATTACTATCACAGGTCCATAGCGAATTATATCAAGTTTCTTGTCCCTGCCCAGTCATCCATCCTGCAGATCGGCTGCGGTATCGGTAATCTGATTGCATCATTAGATGCTTCACGCAAAGTCGGAATCGATTTCAGCCCGAAGATGATTGAAGTGGCAAGAGAGAAATATCCCGGCGTTGAATTCCGTGTAGATGATTTAGAGGCTTTGCAAACGGACGAGAAATTCGATTATATCCTTCTCGTGAACGTTATCGGTTACGTAGATGACATTCAAGCGTCTCTTGCCGACTTAAAAAAAATCTGTAAACCGGATACGCGGATTATCATCGTCTACTTTAATTATCTGTGGCAGCCAATTTTGAAAATTGCCGAGTGGTTTGGCCTGCGGATGAAACGGCCCATTATGCACTGGCTGCCGCCGCAAGACATCCGAAATATCCTGAAGCTCAGTGACTTCGAAACTGTCAAAGCGGATTATCAGATTCTCATGCCCGTATATATTCCTGTTATCTCAAAGCTCTTTAACAGGATAATCGTGAAGATACCGTTCTTCCGCAAGATTGCTTTGAACGAAATTGTCATTGCCAGGACATGCGAGAAAAGAGAGGACGCGGACGCCACAACATGTTCCGTTGTAGTTCCCTGCCGCAATGAAAAAGGAAATATTGAGAATGTTGTCAAACGCATGCCGGATATGGGAAAGCACACGGAACTTATATTCGTTGAGGGACATTCAAAAGATGACACCCTGGCCGAGTGCTACAGGGTTCAGAAAACCTATCCCGATAAGGACATTAAGGTAATGGTTCAGGATGGCAAAGGCAAGGCCGATGCAGTTCGCAAGGGATTTCGGGAAGCAAAAGGTGATATTCTCATGATTCTCGATGCCGATCTAACCATTCCTCCCGAATCTCTCCCGAAATTCTTTGAAGCGATTGTCTCCGGCAAGGGAGAGCTTGTTATTGGGAGCCGCCTTGTGTATCAAATGGAAAAAGAGGCCATGCGAACGCTGAATCTTCTGGGGAATAAATTTTTCAGTACCATGTTTACCTACCTCCTCGATCAACGAATAAGGGATACACTTTGTGGAACCAAAGTCCTCCGGAGCAGGGATTACGAGAAAATCGTCGCAGGACGAAGCTACTTTGGTGAGTTCGATCCTTTCGGTGATTTTGATCTGCTTTTCGGAGCCGCGAAACTGAACCTTAAGATTGTCGAGATTCCGATAAGGTACCGGGAGCGGACCTACGGATCAACACAGATTGACCGGTTCCGGCATGGCTGGCTGCTGCTAAAAATGACGGCCTTTGCAATGAAAAAAATCAAATTTATATAATTCTTTAAAGTTATTGAAAGGAAGAACATGAAGACAGCATTCATTACAGGCATAACAGGGCAGGACGGTTCTTACCTGGCGGAGTTCCTGTTAGATAAGGGCTACGCTGTGCATGGCCTCATCAGACGCTCCAGCACCTTCAACACTGACAGGATCGAACATCTTTACAAGGACCTGCACGACCCCTCTGCCCGCTTGTATCTCCACTACGGAGACTTATCCGTTTCAGGGCAACTGACGGACCTGCTCCATACCATCCGGCCCGACGAGATATATCATCTGGGGGCCCAGAGCCATGTGAGGGTGAGCTTCGACATGCCTGAGTATACCGGGGATGTTACCGGCCTGGGGACGCTACGTCTCCTGGAGGCTATTCGTAAGACGGGGATCCAAACCCGGTTCTACCAGGCCTCTTCGAGTGAGATGTTCGGAGCGGCTCCTCCGCCGCAGAGCGAGGACACGTCGTTCCAGCCCCAAAGCCCCTATGCTGCCGCCAAGGTGTATGCCTATTACGTCGTGAAAAACTACCGCGATGCCTATGGACTCTTTGTATGCAATGGGATACTGTTCAACCACGAGTCACCCCGGCGGGGCGAGACTTTCGTGACAAGGAAGATTACCCGCGCGGCGACAAGAATCAAGCTGGGACTCCAGCAGAAACTGTATCTGGGCAATCTGGACGCAAAGCGCGACTGGGGATTCGCGGGTGACTATGTGGAAGCCATGTGGCTTATGCTCCAGCACGATAAGCCTGATGATTATGTGATTGCTTTAGGAGAAACCCATTCAGTGAGAGAGTTCCTGGAAAAGGTCTTTCAAAAGCTGTCCCTGGACTATCAGAAGTGCGTCGAAATCGATTCAAGATACTTCCGCCCCACGGATGTAAATATTCTCCTTGGTGACTCAACAAAGGCGAGGAATATCCTGGGTTGGAAACCAAAGGTGGGGTTTGACGAGCTCGTGGACATGATGGTGGAAGCGGACATGGAACTCGCAAAAAAGGAAAAGACACTGCGCGATGCGGGTTACGAACGTGCCGATAACATACGGTAGATGCATGTTTGCATGAAAGTCCTTGTTCCTTAGATCATTGATTCAGGAAGGATTAATCAAGCAAGTGAAAGACAAACGCATCACAGTCACCGGCGGCAAGGGGTTTTTGGGGGGACATCTCATTAAGAAACTCCAGGATAAAGGCTACCGGAAAATTGCCGTCGCGGGCCGCCCGGAATATGATTTTGTTAATCTTGGTGACATTAAGCGGATGTATGAGGATACAAAGCCGGACGTCGTCATCCATCTCGCAGCAACGGTGGGCGGTATCGGGTTTAACCAGGAACATCCCGCTTCTCTTTTTTATGACAACATTATGATGGGCGTACAGCTGATCCATGAAGGGTATCTCAGGAAGATCGACAAATTTGTTGCTTTGGGCACTATCTGCGCCTACCCGAAATTCACACCGGTGCCCTTTAAAGAAGATGATATATGGAACGGCTATCCGGAGGAGACAAACGCCCCCTATGGTCTGGCAAAGAAGATGATGCTAGTGCAGTCGCAGGCATACCGCCACCAGTATGGTTTCAATTCAATATTTATTCTCCCCGTGAACCTGTTTGGTCCGGGAGATAATTTTGATCCCCACTCTTCCCATGTCATTCCCGCTCTCATCAAAAAATGCGTCGATGCCGTTGCCTCCGGGGAACGGGAGATCATCGTCTGGGGCACGGGTAAGGCGACGCGGGAATTTTTTTATGTGGAGGATGCGGCGGAGGCCATCATCCTGGCCATGGAAAAATATAATAAGAGCGATCCCGTGAATATCGGCGCTGGCTTTGAAATCTCCATTAGGGACCTCGTCGGTTTGATCATAGAGCTGACGGGATTCAAAGGCATAGTGACCTGGGATGAAACGAAGCCGGACGGACAGCCACGACGTATGCTTGATACAACGCGGGCCTACCGTGAATTCGGCTTTAAGGCGCGGACGGATTTTCGAGTGGGACTGGCGAAGACCATCGAGTGGTACAGGAGCCATCGTGCTTGAATATGGGGCTTATAATATGGGAGACTCTTGCAGAAGGTGCTTCAAGTTTTCATTAGCGGCTGATTATCGCAGACTGGAGACCTTTGCATGACTTCTCTATTCGTCATTCCGGGCTTGACCCGGAATCTAGGAAATACTTGATAATACTGGATTCCGGCGCCTGCCCCGGACACCGATCCGGGGTTCGCCGGAATGACATAATTGCTGGTTTTATACAGTTATGCAAAGGTCTCGACTTGATAAAGCGAGTTAGAAAAAAATTCGATCACGTCTTGAAATACACAAACGCCTCTGATTAAGGCAGTTTCTTTGCCTCATCAATCAACATAATCGGGATATCGTCTTTGATTTCATATAACAGTTTACACTTATCGCAGATCAAGCCATCTCCCGATTCATTCAGGCGGATGTCACCCTTGCACTTCGGGCATGCCAAAATATCCAGCAGTTCCTTGCTTATCGCCAAATTCGTCCCTCCCTTATAATTCTGCCGTATCAACCTTCTTATCCCCTTCCGGGGAGAAATCAATCAAAAAAAGACCGAGTAGCCTATAACTCCAAAATTGGTATTGATGCCCATGTTTGGTGTTGCACAATTTAGATTGGAAAGATGCCGGAGCCGGTAGCCTGCATTGATCGCTGAATCCTTTGTGAGATAATAATACAGTCCGGCCCCGATAACGTCGGAAAATAAAAAACCGCTGGCCTGTTGACTTGTGACTACGGAAATATAGTGCGGTCCCACACTTCCGAGAACGTAGATGGACAGTCTGTCCGCTAATGGATACATGTACTGGAGGCCAACACCGATACCCAATTCGAAGTCAGTTTGCGGACTGAAAACGGGATTGAACTGGGGCTCGAGAAAAGCGGAAAGCGTTCCCCGGTGATTTTTCAATTCCCGGAAATATCTTTTCATATCGACACCGAAATGGCCAATCAGTAAGATAGGCTGATAGGTGCCTTCCGTAATGGTGACGCTTCCGAAACCAGTGATAAATCCCATCTCTGTGAAGAATCTGTCGCTGGCGCGACCTTCTTTCTGCACATCTTCAGAACAATAAGCATAGTTTACCGAGAGAATAATGACGAAGACAACAAGAATCTTTAACAGTGCAGCATCCCGAAGATTCAACGCTCTATTCACCTCACCCCGATAATTTTTCTCTTACTGCATTAAAGACTTCTTCAATGGTAATACCGGGCATGCATTCCATAGAGTCGCACTTTTTCAGGAAACAGGGACTGCAGGATAATTCCCTTCTTATGACTACATGCCCTTTTCCGTACGGGCCCGTCCGGGATGGATCAGTAGGACCGAAAAGGGCGATAACGGGTGTCCCCATAGCTGCCGCAAGGTGCATGGGACCTGAGTCTGTGGTGATCAGGAGCGAAGATCGCTGATAAAGATAAGCCAGGTCTCGCAGCGTCGTTTCCCCTCCCAGGTTGACAGAGGGAGTCTTCATCCGGGATTGAATGTATTCCAATTTATCGCGCTCGGTTCCCGTAAAAATAACGCTGATCTTTAGCTCTTTTGCAATCCGGTCACACAATCCGGCGAATTTTTCATCCGCCCAGAGTTTAGTGTCCCATAGTGCTACAGGATTTACTGCCACAAACCGGCCCTTTTTGTCAATGTCGTTTCTTTGCAAAAGTTCTTCCACCCTGTTTTTGTTTTCTTCGCCGATGGGAATCAAAAATTCCGGCTCTTCGACATCTGCACCCAGATACCGGAGGAAATCTAGGTAACGGTAAATTGCGTGTTTATTCATGTCCTCAGGGATTTTTTCATTGACGAAGAGCCCGCTGAGTTCCTGCATGCTATCGTAGCCCAGTTTTCTCTTCCCAGAACTGAGAAGAACAAGAACAGCGCTTTTGATAAGCCCGTGAAAATCAATTACCAGGTCGTAAGGCTGCTTTCTCAGATCATTGATGAAGTTTCTAATTTCTCTTATGGGTTTTGTGATACGGCCCTTTTTCAGGTCATTTATCCATTGTTTCCTGTGAGAGACTATGACTCTGTCCAAATATGGGTGGTCAGAAATAAGGTCTGAAGAGGCATCTTCAATGGCCCATGTAATATTTGCCTCAGGGTAGAGTTTTCTAAGGGCCGCCAAAGAGGGAAGGGTATGGATAATGTCGCCGATAGCGCTCAATTTTACAATCAGAATATTCATTTCTTGTGACCTGGAAAAAAATCATTATGGAACGCGATATTACATTCAGTGTCATTGCGAGGAGGGAAGCGACGTGGCAATCTTTAAGATCCCTCCCTCTGCTCGGGACAAGGATTTCTCCCGGAGTTCACCCCGAGTAAACCGAGGGGGTCGAAATGACACATGTGAAAATTATTTGATGCTCTTTAACATTTTTCAGGCCTTTCTTTTCTTCTTACGGTCCTTTATGATCCACTTAACGGCATCGAGAATATCTTCTGCGATGTAAATCGGTTGACAGATTTCGGGAGAATCGGACGCCAGGTCTCTCTCGATGGTATTCAAACCGTAGCCCGTCTTGACGAGGACTCCTCTCGCCCCCACCGTACCTGCCACCTGGATATCTTTGAGCATGTCTCCCACCGTGTAAGAACGCCGAAGGTCGATGTTGAGCTCTTTAGATGCTTCGATAAGCATTCCTGCCCCCGGCTTCCTGCATGCACAGGACTGCAGATAAAGCCCGATACCTTCTGTCTGGTGATGGGGGCAGTAGTAGAAAGCATCAATGAACGCCCCTCTCTCCCGCAGCATTTTCTGGATGCGCTCGTGAACCGTCCGGACGAACTCCTCGGTGAAATACCCCTTCGCTACCCCTGACTGATTGGTCATCACCACGGCTTTCATACCGCTTTCGTTAATCAGCCTGATTGCTTCTGCCGCATTGGGAAAGAGATTCAGTTTGTCGATACTGTCCATGTATCCCACTTCTTCATTGATCGTTCCATCCCTGTCCAGGAAAACTGCTGCATTCTTTTTCATTGCGTCAAGAGACCCTTTGCGGTTTCACAAACTTCCTCAACACTGATCATTTCCATGCATCTGAAATCTGTCGGGCATGTCTCTTTGAGACACGGGCTGCAAGATACACCCTTGTAGATAACTACACTTCTGTCTCCGACAGGAGAGGTCGTGACAGGATTCGTCGATCCGAAAATAGCGACCGTGGGGATATTTAAAGCTCCGGCTATATGCATCAAACCTGAATCGTTGGATATGAAAAGGGTGCACCTGGAGATAACCGCTATGGCCTCCTTCAGATTTGTTTTCCCGGCCAGGTTGATAAATCGGTGATTGGCATGCTGTTGAACCAGATCGGCGCTTTTCCTGTCTTCGTTGCTTCCGAAAAGAATGACCTGCGCGGAAAGGTCTTCAACCAGTCTGTTACCAACGGCGGCAAACCTCTCCGGAAGCCACCTTTTCGCGGGTCCGTAAGCAGCTCCCGGTGCGAGACCGACTATAAGCCGCTGCCTCTCGATATCATGTTCGCTAAATATCTTTTCCGACAAAATCTGATATTCATTTCCCGGATGAAGATGAACGTTCGCTTCTGTTGACCGGCATCCGAGGGATTTTACCATCTCCAGGTAGTACCGGATCTGATGCACTTTCCTGACGTCTTCTGTCCTCTGGACGGAGTGTGTCAGGAGTAACCCTCTTCCGTCGGAGCTGTATCCCCCCCGGACAGGAATACCGGCCAGCCAGGTTATGATGGCTGCTTCTATGGCATTCTGCAGGAGGATGGCCGTATCAAATTTCCTGATCTTCAGTTCTTTTGCCAGTCTCAGCTTTCCGGCAATGCCTGAATGTATGCCGGGGCTTTTGAACACGATAACCTCATCAATGTCTTTGCAAATGTTGAATATCTCCGCAACCCACGGCTTTGCAAGAATGGCTATGCGCGCCTCAGGAAAGGTATTTCTGATGGCACGCACAGCGGGAAGCGTCATAACGGCATCTCCGATCCAGTTCGTCCCGCGTATTAGAATATTTTTTGCCATATTAAACGGGATGCGTGTTGAAATTCTGACTTTCATTTATTAGTTGTACCTGCTCTCCTATGCATCTCTGGCGCCTGCCAAGGCTTAGTCTTCCATCTCTGATGAATCCAGAACCATTGATCTGGGTACTCCCTGACCGTATCTTCTATGAACCTGGTGAAATTCTGGGTATTGATCAGAATATCCGCATCTTTGTCGCCTGTGCGGATGACCGCCATCTCCTCTTTGATAACCATCCTGTACTTGCCGTTTTCCAGCCTGAGTATGTAGCCAGGGACCACCGGCGCATCTGTGTGTAACGCAAGGAGTGCCAGCCCATTGGTTGTACAGGCGGGCCTGCCGAAAAAATCCACAAACACCCCTTCCTGCCAGGCCATGTTCTGGTCGATCATGGTTGCAACAATCTCGTTATGTGCAAGACTCCTGAGCATTTTTCTCATGGCGCGTTCCTTATCTATAAGGACATTTCCCGTGCATGATCTTACCCATAATACCAGATTATCAAGAGTGGGACTGTCCAGGGGACGATAGGTAATAACCGCAGGTTTTAACACCAGTGAAATCGCTACCGCAGCAAGCTCCCAGTTGCTGAAGTGAGCGCCAAGCATGAGAATCCCCCTGTTCTTTTCCAGGGCCTTTGTGTAGTATTCGAGTCCTTCAACCTCCACTAAATTGCCGATGTTGTCCTTTGTTAAAGAAGGGATTTCAAAGAAATCCGCCGCTGTTATGCCCAGGGTCCCGTATGCGCCTCTGGCAATGTTTTTGATTTCATTTATGCTTTTTTCCGGAAAGGCACACGTAAGGTTGTGAATCGTAATTAGTCTTTGCTTCGGGGCTAGATGGTAAAAAAGGCGAAACATTCCTTTTAATAAGTTCCTTCTCAATTTTCGTGGTATGGCACTGAAGCACTTGAGTATTATATCTGCCATCACTGATCTTTTCATTTCAGTCTCTCGAAAATTAGCGCTTCAAATTCCTCCCGGGAAGGGAGCATTTCCATCTCCACCCGCAGGAGAAAGACATCTTTCAAGAAATCGGGGAAGTCTGTCAAACGGATGCCGTCCTTTTCTGTCGTGATAATGACATCAGAAGAGGAATCGATGCATCTTCTCTGAATATACAAAATATCTGCTTCGGTGTAGTGGTAATGATCGGGGAAGTCAATGAAACTCGTTACGGCCCAACCTAAAGATTCGAAGGTTCTGCTGAATGCCTCCGGCGACGCGATTCCGGCAAAGGCACAGACTTTTTTCCCTTTAACGAATTCTAACGGATAGACCTCTCCCGTATCGGCGCGTATGATATCTTTCGGTCGAAGGTACACCGAGAGGACGGGAAGGAACCAGCCTATGCCCCGCTCCTGGTATTTTGGATAACGGCCATCTCTGGCGCTATCTCTCCATACGACGAAGTGGGCACGATTCAGAGCTCCCGTTGGTTCCCGAAGTGGTCCTCTAGGAAGCAGGAAACCGTTTCCAAAGGGTAGTTCCCGATTAAGGATGACAATATCCACATCCCTGAAGATACGTCTGTGCTGGAATGCATCATCAAGGATCAGGACATTGGCTTTTAGGTTTTCTATGGCGAACCTGCCTGTGTGGATCCTTTCCGGTCCCGTAAGCACCGGTATCCCCTCCGCAGCTTTCGCGATGAGAATCGGCTCATCTCCGGCCTCAATTTGTCCCATCAGGATCTTTGAACCGTCTGATACAACGTTCACAGTGGATTTGGCCTTTCCTCCATATCCCCTGCTTAATATGGCCGGTCTGTATCCTTTCTCCTTCAGCGACTTTGCCAACGTGATCACTGTAGGAGTCTTTCCGGTGCCGCCGACGGTTATGTTTCCGATGCTGATGACCTTACAGGGGAGCTTAATCTGCCTAAAGATGCCAAGATCATACATCAGGTTTTTCAAGCTGACAAAAGAACGGTAGAATAAGGAAAGAAAGAATAGAATCAGTCTCAGGGGGTTCAGAACGGACGCAGCAGTGTCGGAGTACCAGATTCTTCTTAATTTACTGGACAGTTTTTTCAATGCCGTTCCTGTTTTCATCTTTAAACTGCATGTTGTAAAACTTAAAGTATTCTCCCCTTTTTTCTAGAAGAGATTCGTGGGTTCCCTCTTCAACAATCTCGCCGTTAGCAAGCACTAATATCCGATGGGCGTTACGGATTGTCGAAAGCCGGTGCGCGATGATAAGTGTCGTTCTTCCTTTCATCAGATATTCCAGGGCATCCTGAACTTCTATTTCTGCTTCCGTGTCAAGGGACGATGTCGCTTCGTCAAGGATAAGGATGGGGGCATCCTTGAGAAGGGCTCTCGCAATAGACATTCTCTGCCTCTCCCCTCCGGAGAGTTTTGCCCCCTGCTCACCGATAACAGTATCGTACCGTTTTGGTAAGTTCATAATGAAGTCATGCGCGTTGGCTGCCTTCGCTGCCTGGACGATGTCTTCATCGGTCTTTTCGATGTTGCCATAGGCAATATTATTTCGCACCGTGTCATTAAAGAGGATGGTCTGTTGTGTGACGATGCCGATTTGCCCGCGCAGGGACTCGATAGTGACATGACGGATATCATGGCCGTCTATCAGAATCTGCCCCTCCGAGACATCATAAAATCGCGGGATCAGATTGACGAGGGTCGTCTTGCCTCCACCGCTCATGCCGACAAAGGCAATGACCTCTCCTGCTTTAATAGAGAGATTTACATTCTTCAAAACGGGTGTTTCTTCGTAACAGAAGGTAACGTCCTTTATATCGATGCCCCGGGAGATCTTTGGCAGGTCGATGGCGTCGGCGTCATTTATTATATCCGGCACGATATCGATGATGCTGAAGACCCGCTTTGCGCCGGCAATTCCCTGCTGTATTGTATTATTGACATTGGTCAGCCGTTTGACCGGCTCGTAGAGCATGATTAGTGCTGTCAGGAAAGAAAAAAAAGTGCCCGGCGTGGAGATGCCTTTTATAACCTGGTACCCTCCATAGAAGACAATAGCGGCGATGCCTATGCCTCCCAGGAATTCCATGAAGGGGCTCGAAACGGCGCTTACGGACACGGATTTCATAGCAAGCTTGAAGAGGTGCTCGTTCTCTTTCGCAAACCTCCTGCTTTCATATTCTTCCATGCTGAAGGCCTTGACGATCCTCGTGCCGGAGATTGTCTCCTGGAGGAGTGTGGTAAGACTGCCCATGGTAACCTGAGTGCGCGTGGCAATATTTCTCATTTTCCCACCGAACTTGGCTATAGGATAGATGGTGAGAGGAAATACAAACATGGCAATTATCGCTAATTGCCAGTCACGGTAAAAGATGACAAATACGAGACAGATAAGGGTGAAAGAGTCTTTCAGGAGACTTGTGACTGCTTCCGATACGGCTCCCTGGACATATCCGACGTCACTTGTAATCCGTGACATGAGGATGCCCGTCGGATTCTTGGTGAAAAATGAAAGGGATTGCATCTGCATCCGTCTGTAAAGATTATTCCGCAAATCAGCAATAACCCGCTGGCCGATGAAACTCATCAGTATCGTTTGGGTGTAATTGCAAACCCCTTTTGTCAGGTATATGACAATAACGGCAACAGGGATCCACATGAGCATGTCCGAGTTCTTTTTGAGGAAGATCTCATCTAAGGCCGGCTTCACAAGGAAAGCCAGGGCAGATGTTGTAGCGCCAACAACAAGCATGCAGAACATGGCCAAGATGAACCTCGATGCATGTGGTTTAGCAAGCTGTAAAAGGCGATTAAAGATATCCACCGAATAAGATCCTAAATTTAAAGTGAACTAAAGTTCCAAGTGACCTAAAATCTTAAATTAAGCTGCAGTTACTAAAATTATTTTAGCTATTTTTGCCTATCGAGGTAAAGATTGCAAGTAATTCACTGCATTCGTTGTATTCCTTCATCACCTCTTCCCGACTTAACAATTCTGTGCCAATAATAATCTCAAGCCAGTATTTTGTTTCACTCGATTCGCTTTCGCAGATTTTGATTTTATTTCTAAAGTCCGCCCTGCTCCGTGCTCTGTTGGCTTCACGATAATTTGCGCCGATTGAGGTACCGGATTTTGTCATTTGATGGCGTATGACTGTGCTCTCGGGGCCGCCGGGCAATCTTGCTGACAGCCGGATAATGCTCACTCCAAATTTCAGAGTTCGTGTTTCGAGTTCTGCAGCAAATTGCTTATTGTCCATTTTTTCGCGCTTCACCATCTATGATTACGCCGACTCCAGTCACTTCATCCGATTTTTAAACTTTAGTCACTTAAATTACTTATAATTTTTTTGGTGTTTATCATATCGTATGCCAGGCGGGCAACCCTTTCTGCCGCACCGTGGCTTCCGAGCATATCCCTGATTTTCTTCAATTCCGCCTTAATGCCTTCCATCCGCTCTTTGGTTGCAAGAATTTCCATGACCCCTGCCGCTATATTTTCCGGACTTGCCTCAAACTGGATTAACTCAGGGACAACTGTCTTTCCGGCAATGATGTTGACGAGACCGATGTGATCAACATTGATTACCATCTTGCCTACATAATAGGAAGGTGCAGACACCTTATAAATAATAATCATGGGCGTCTCCATCAGAGCCGTTTCCAGGGTGGCAGTTCCCGAAGCAACCATGGCTATGTCCGTACAACCGATGACATCGTAGACTTCATTGGGGATAAGCCTTACTGGCACGGAATGTTTTGCAATTATTTGTGAGACAAAAGCAATATCAAGCGTATCGGCAAGAGGCAGCACAAATTGCACATCCTTGATTTTTTTCTCGATGATCTCCGCTGCACCGAGCATCACAGGAAGGAGTCTGGTCACTTCTGACTGCCTGCTTCCGGGTAGAATTCCCACAGTTGTCACCTCTTCACGGAGATCGAACCGGCGCAGCGCCTCCTTGCGGGGATATTTCGTCCTGACTACATCCAGGAGGGGATGGCCGACGAAGGTTGCATCAACACCGGCTTCCCTGTAGAGATCGGCCTCAAAGGGGAGAATCACGGCCATTCTGTCCACGATCTTCTTGATCTTCCCGATTCTTCCTTTTCGCCACGCCCACACCTGGGGACTGATATAGTAAAATACCTTTATGCCATATTTCTTCGCCGCCTTCGCGAGAGGAAGGTTGAAATCCGGGTAATCAATGAGGATGATAAGATCGGGTCTGTCTTTCTTCAGTGATGCCTTGAGTTGAGCCATGACTTTCAGTATCATTCCTAGTTTAAAGACAACCTCCGTAAGTCCGACAACAGCCATATCTGCGGCATCTGCTATCAGCTCCACGCCGGCCTCCTTCAAATTCCTGCCGCCGACTCCATAGAATCTTATTTCTGGATCGATCTTGTGCATTGCCTGTACGAGATTTCCCCCATGGAGGTCGCCCGAGGCTTCCCCCGCCACAATCATGATTCGTTTTTTGCTGCCGCTTTCTTTATCTTGTCTGTCTTTGAGAAGGAATATTTCAGGGTGCATGGTTGATCACATTGCTGACGTGTTCAATCTCCTCTTTTTCCAGCTCGGGGAACATGGGCAGGGATAGTACCTCTCTCGCACATATCTCACTGTTCGTCAGGTCCTCCGTGTGAATGTTCCGGCGGGTGAATACCTCCTGTCTATGGAGAGGCACGGGGTAATAGATCGCGGAGGAGACGTTCTCATTTTGCATGGTTTTCATGATGCCTTCCCTGTTTTTTGAGCGGATCGTAAACTGATGATATACATGCCTGCAAAGAGGCAGCTCAAGGGGGAGGGTGATATCATCTCTCTTGATGAGCGTTCTGTATATGTCCGCATTAATGCGGCGCTTGTCGTTGAATTCTTCGATATTTTTCATTTTGACGCGTATGATTGCCGCCTGGATCTCATCAAGTCGGCTGTTATAACCTAAAGTCGTGTGATGGTATTTGATGGCGCTCCCGTGGTTCCGGAGAAGCCTCATATTCTTTGCCATTTCCTCATTGCCGGTGATAATCATGCCCCCGTCTCCGTAGCCGGCCAGATTCTTGCTCGGAAAGAAACTAAAACAGCCGCAGTCACCGCGGGTCCCCACTTTTTTCCCTTTGTATGTTGCACCGAAGGCCTGGGCGCAGTCTTCAATGACTCTGATATTATATTTCGCCGCCAGAGCGCAGATCGGATCCATATCCGCAGGATGGCCGAAGAGATGGACAGGGATGATCGCCTTGGTCTTGCTTGTAATTTTTTCCTCTATCTTGCCGGAGTCGATGTTGAATGTGTCCGTAACGATATCCGCAAATACGGGTATTGCGTGAAGAAGTGATATGACGTCTGCTGTGGCAATGAAGGTGAAGGGTGTGGTAATAACCTCATCTCCCGCTCCGATTCCGCAAGCCCGCAGAGACAGGAGCAGGGCATCGGTTCCGCTTGCTACACCGATGGCATGAGAGACACCGTGATATGCGGCTATTTCTTTTTCCAGTTCCGCCACATTCGGTCCCAAAATGAACTGACCGTCTTCAAGTACATTCTGTATAGCTGCATCGATGTCGGCTTTAAGATTCTGATACTGTCTCTTGAGGTCAACCATGGGTATCATGGAAGCAGCTCCTGCGATCGCTTGACCTTTTCAGCAATGAGAAGAGCTAATTCCAAAGAGTCTCTCCCTTCCTTGCCGGTGACAGGAGGCGGATTCCTGCTTATAACTGCTTCAACGAACGAGCGAATCTCTTCCTCCAAGGGATCAAGTATTTTCACTTCCACAGGGTTTGCGCTGATTTCAACATTTCCTCCCGCACCGTTTTTCCTGCAGAGAGAGACCAATTCGCGCTTCCCATAATCGACTGCGTGATACCCCTCAAACCCGAAGAATCTAATCTTCTGCATTGTCTTTCCTGTTACCCTGCTGGCGGTGACATTAGCCACGCAACCGGAAGAGAAGGTTATCCTCGCATTGGCAATATCCACCTTATCCGACAGGATGGATACACCCACGGCTTCCACATTGAGTATGGGTGACTTGACAAAGTGTAAGATTATGTCGAGATCATGGATCATGAGATCAAGAATGACATCCACATCCGTGCCGCGTTCGAAGAAAGGGTGGAGGCGGTGAGTCTCAATGAAAAGCGGTTTTCCTATAACCGTCCTCAGCGCAACGATTGCCGGATTAAATCGTTCAAGCAATCCTATTTGGAATATCAATCCTTTTGCTTCGGCAATGGCTATGAGTTCATCAGCCTCCTCGATGGTCGTTGTAATGGGTTTTTCCAGCAGGACGTCAATGCCCGCATCCAAGAAGTCTTTTGCGATCCGGTAATGGGATACGGTTGGAACGGCAATACTGACTGCATCGACTGAACTTATCAGCTTGCGGTGATCGGACATAGCAAGGCAGTCGTACATTTCGGCGGCCTTCTCGGCACGCTCCTTCTTGATGTCCACCACGCCGACAATCCGGCAATTGGACAACTCGCGGTATTTTTGCAGGTGGTAGTTACCTAAATGACCGATACCCACCACGCCGATTTTGATTTTTCTCATAGGAGTTATCTTGTGATGCCCCTCGCCGATCTGGTTTCGATGAACTCAACGAGCTGCCTTACTTCCGGAATATCATCAACCTCGGCTTTGACCTTTGCGATTGCCACAGAGAGAAGGAGGGATGATCTAAAAACAATCCTGTAGGCCTTTTTCAGCGCCTGTATAGATTCCTCTTTGAAACCCCGGCGCTTCAGTCCTATTATATTGAGACCATACAGCTTTGCATAGTTGCCGGAGGCCATGACGAAAGGGGGAACATCCTTGGAAACGGCGGAAGCGCCGCCGATGATACAGTGCGCCCCTATGCGAGTGAACTGATGGATGCCCGTTAATCCGCCGATGATAGCGTGATCTTCTACATGTATATGGCCGGCCAAATTGGCAGCATTGGCCATAACGATATTATTTCCCAGTTTACAATTATGCGCCACATGGCAGTAAGCCATCAGGAGGTTATTATTTCCTATGATGGTTACACCGATATCGGCAGCTGTGGCCCGGTTGATGGTCACATATTCTCTGATGGTATTATTGTTTCCGATAACAACCCGAGTCTTTTCCCCCTTGAATTTCAGGTCCTGGGGGGTTGCGCCGATTGAGCTAAATTGAAAGATGCGGCATCCCTCTCCGATATCGGTATGGGAATCAACTACCACATGCGGTCCGATAATGGTGTTCTTTCCGATATGCACATCAGGCCCTATGACCGTATAAGGGCCAATCTCGACGCCCTCCCCGATATGGGCCTCCGTAGATAAAATTGCTGTATGGTGAATATTCATAGTAAATCCTTGAAATCCCCAATCCTGATATTTATATTCCAAACAAATTCAAAATACAAAATATTACGTACATTTGCATTCTGACATCGTCGAGCATTCAGGATTTGGTGCTTTTAGTTTTATTTTTTATATCCCTTTCCAGTTTCTCGATTCTTTTCAACATGGACGCTACGTTCTTGCGCATTTCCGGAAGTTGTGAAACACATGCCTCTACTCGCAACCATTGTCTGTGAGGCAAATGGGGTGAACCGGACACAACTTGGTTTGAAGGGACGTCGTGATGAACACCTGACTGGGCGCCAACCATGACATGATCGCCGAGGTCGATGTGGCCAACGAGACCTGCCTGACCTCCCAGGATAACGCCCTTTCCAAGTCTTGTACTTCCTGAAATGCCGACTTGGGATACAATTACGGAGTATTCACCAATAACTACGTTGTGGGCCACCTGTACCAGATTGTCTATTTTTACACCCCTTTGTATCCAGGTTTTTTCAATGGTGCCCCTGTCTATGGTAGTGTTGGCTCCCACTTCAACGTCATCGTCTATTTGCACAAAGCCTATCTGGGGAATCTTTATATTTTCCCGTGCCGGTCTGGCAAAACCAAATCCGTCACTTCCGACGACGACACCGGCATGCAGGATGACCCTCTTTCCGATAATGCACCTTCGTGATACAACGACGTTAGGATATAGAATGGAGTCTTCACCGATTACAACACGACGACCGATGTAGACACCCGGGTAGAGGATAACGCCCCGTTCAATTCTTGCTTCCCGTCCGATATATACACCGGGATAGATAGTCGCATCTTCAGATATGATTGCGCCTTCCTCGATGAAGGTTTCTGTACTAATCTTAGGTGGATCATGGTCTTCCGGATAAAAAAGACCGAGGACCCGGCCAAGGGCGATATAGGGGTCATCAACAACGATCAAATTCCTGTCTGCCCTCTCGATTTGGGGCGAGACCAGAATGGCAGAGGCTTTCGTTGTTTCAATGGACTTCAAATACTTTGGGTTTGCGATGAAGCTCAGATCGCCCTTTCCGGCCTCATCGATTCCCCGGATATCTTCAATGACTACTTGAGGGTCTCCTATGACCTTTCCATGCAGAAAAGATGCAATTTCGCCCAGCGTCTTTTTCAATTTGGTATCTCTATTTTCTTATTTTTTCGATTTGAAGCTTTTGTTGAATTCCTCAATAACCTTCTGAGTCAAGCTATTTTCTTTCGCAAAGTAGGCAACGGGAATGCTGCCGACATCGATGATCAGTGTATATTTCTCCTTGTCACCGATGACATTTATTATCTTCAAAATATCGGGGACCAGCTTTTTAGAAAGCTCCTGATCTCTTAACTGAAGCTCTTCATTGGCATCCTTGAGCATCAACTGGTAATCCCTGAATTTTTTCTGGTATGCCGCCTCTCTTTCCTTCATGGCGCTCTCTGTAAGAACGGATCGCTGCTTTTCCAGATCCTCCTTAAGTTTCCTCATTTCCGCCTCTTTTTGCTGTATCATGGCCTTGTCTTTTTCGTAGAGCTTGCCGAAATCTTCGGCTGCCTTCTTTCCGGCATCGGATTTGACCATGATTTCTCGCATGTCGATAAAGCCTATCTTTTCAGCGGCAAATGCGCATGTGCCACATAGGAAAAGTGACAGGATGACAAATACCATTGAAATCAGCAGACCACTTTTTTTCATAACCTTTTCCCCCTTATTAATTAGAATGAAATGGCATGTCTACATAACCATACCTATTGTGAATTCAAATCGGTTGGAAGCTTCATTTTCCTTTTGGTCAAGGACATAGCCCCATTCGAGTCTCAGAGGACCGATAGGCGAGTACCACCTGACACCTACTCCTGCCGTTCTCCTCATGTTATCTGGATGCCAACCGCTATCCCATGCATTACCCGTATCGAAGAATACAACCCCCTTCATCCCGGCGTTCTTAATCAAGGGGAATATATATTCAAAGTTGAAACACAACATTGTAAAGCCGCCAATGGGATCATTTGTGACGGGATCTCTTGGCCCAACATCACGAAGTCCCCGGAGAGTATCAATCCCGCCCACATAGTAGCGCTCAAATATAGGGACGTCCGTATCCGCGGTACGTTGTATGAAACCGCCTCGCGCGCGCACACTGAATACAGTGTCCATGGGCAAGGGATGGAACCATGAAGACTTTGCCCCATATCTGATATAGTCTACGTTGCCCTGTAGCGGCCCTCCCGCATAATCAATGGTGCCGATGTTTTTGTAGCCCGTCGTCGGAAACATAAAGTCATCAGTTGTATCCTTTGTGAGGGTGAAGGACACCACGCTCTCTGTCGTTTTTCCTGCTTCTTGCTTGATAATATACGCTGCTGTGTCCAGGACATCTGTAACATCATTTGTATAAATCTTGTATCCCACATAGCCGGTTACATACGGCCAGAGAGGATAACCAAAGGTCGTTCCAAAACCCTTCGTGTTTAGATTGTAACTGTCATATTGCCGCTGTGCGCTCCAGAGGTCAAATTTGCTCCACAGGGGAGTGTCAAACAGCGATGGCTCGATGAATGAAAGTTCATACATGGATGATATTGACCCGATCATTGCCTTAAGGCTTAAGATCTGTCCCCTGCCAAAGAGGTTCTGCTGGGAGATCTGGGCGGTGCCCATGGCGTGGTCCATGGCGGAATATCCCGCGCCGATACTGAACATGCCCGTCGGTTTTTCCTTGACGTTGATATTGACGTCCGTGAGTGTTTCGTCAGCGCCTTTTTCCGTCTGAAAATTGACCTCTTCAAAGTATCGCAGGCGATTGAGAGCCATGTAGCTACCCTTGAGCCTACTGCTGCTATAAAGATCCCCTTCGTTAAAAGCGAGCTGCCTCCTGATTACCTTATCTCTGGTTTTTGTGTTACCCGTGATAGTTATCCTGTTGAAGAAAACCTCGTGACCTTTCTTGATATTGAAAGTTACATCCACCGTCTGTATTTTTTCCTGAGGAACAGTACGCGGGGCAATGTCTGCATATGCGTAACCATCATCATTACAGGCCCCGGTAAGATAATCAATATCCTTCATGACAGCTTCCCTTTCATAAAACTCTTTCTTGCTGATATGCAAATTATTCAGGAGTTCAGACCGGGAAACCGTTAATGTATCGCCTGTAATATCGACCTTGCCTACTTTGAATTGTTTTCCCTCTACTATCGGTATCTTTACATATATCCCCTTCTTGTCATGCGTAATTTCAGGTTCACCGACCTGCGCATTGATAAAGCCGTGATTCAGGTAAAATGCGTTTAGTTTCTCCGTATCCTGTTTTAATTGGTCTTTCTTCAGGATCCCTGAGTCGGTTAGAAAATATAAAATGCCTTTTTCCGTGAGGCTCATAATATTTTTCAGTTCTTTGCTTGTGAATGCCCGGTTTCCCTCAAAAGAAATGGTCTTGACATACAGCCTCTCATTTTCGGTTATATTGAAGGTAACAATGACATTCTTATCGCCTTCTTTATCAATGGTATACTTGATCTCTGCATTATAGTATCCCTTGTTATCGTAGAGGGCTTTGATTTTTTCAGTGCTGGCGACAATTTTTTCCGGGTTGAGGACCTGCTGGACTTTGAATGTCATAACTCCTTCAATCTCAATCCTCTCGATGGCTTTATTTCCCTTTATTCTTATCTCTGAGATGAGGGCTTTTTCTTTCAAAAGAAAAGTGATGATCTTTCCTTCAGGGCTGACAGTGACGTCTACGGCCACATCATCGAAATATCCCATCTTGTAAATAGCTTTGATATCAGAGGAGAGATCGGCTTCCGAAAAGAGATTGCCCCTGGCACTTTTTATGACCTGGCCCAACGCGCTGCTTTCAATTTTCCGGTTACCCTTAAACTCAATTTTTGCTATCCTCATATCTGCCGCTATCTTGAGGAGTATATTTGTCCGTAATTGGGCAGAGATGGAGCCAATGGCTTCTATGCCTTTGCCCTGCGCAAAGACGGCGTGCAGCGCTTTTCCTTCCTTTACATCAATGACCCTGGAGTCTACGCTGATTTGCTCTCCGAATGCGGAAAGACTTCCCATGATTACGTAATTGGCACCCGCCTCCTTGCCCACATTGAGGGCAAGCTTTTCATCAATCACCTTGCCCTCTATGGCTTTGGCAAATGAACCTCTCTCAATTAGCTGGATGCTTCTTGACTTGGCAAACTCCGTGGAGAGTCCTTTGTAGATGGCTTCCCGCAGATTGGCTGCATTTGCCTGGGCGTGAACTTCAAATGGCAGGATGGCAATTTTTTTCCCGTCTTCCGCAAGAGCATTATGATGATGTAGCAACAGGAGAGAAGCCAACAGAAAGACGATTTTTATGAGAGGACTGTTCTTATTCATAGTTGTAAATTTTTCCATCTCTTAGGCCTATGTTTTTCGACATTTTGTCGGCCAGCGTTCTGTTGTGGGTAACGACGACAAGGGTGATTCTTTTCGTTCTATTGAGGTCCAGCAGGATATCTTCTATCTTCTTCCCCGTTTCGCTGTCAAGGTTACCAGTAGGCTCATCAGCCAGAATGATTTCCGGTTCCATCACAAGCGCCCGCGCCACGGCAACCCTCTGCTGTTCGCCTCCGGAAAGCTCGCCGGGTTTGTGGGTTAATCTGTCGCCGAGTCCCACTTCATGCAATATGGCTGCGGCCCGCTCTCTTGCTTTTCGGTACGGTAAACCGTGAATCAGAGCCGGCATCATCGTATTTTCCAGACTGTTAAACTCGGGCATCAGATTATGGAATTGGAAAACAAAACCAATTTTTTTGTTTCTGAACTCTGCCAGTTTTTTCTTGTCCCACTCGAAGACATCAATGTCGTCAAAAAGTACATTGCCCGATGTGGGATGATCCAGAGTTCCCAGAATATGAATAAGGGTACTCTTTCCCGCACCGGAAACACCCAAAATGGCAAGAGACTCACCTCGGGTTATGGTGAAGTCCAGGCTTTTCAAAACTTCAATCCTGTTACCATCCTTGATAAAGGTCTTACTTAAATTATTTAGCTGTATCATCAAATAAAATTCTGAATTCTAAGATATAAGTACACTGGTTCATAAATTCGGTTACGTATTTTATGCCACAGTTCAGAAATTTCCATGTACTATTGTCATTTCGAGCCCTTCGGTTTACTCAGGGTAAACTCCGCGAGAAATCTTAGTAGGGTGGGTAAAACTAAAAGATATCTCCCTTCGGTCGATATGACACCTTAATAATGAAATGATGTACTAAATCCTAACATTTAGGATATTTGTAATTCCGTATTCTCCGTCATTCGGGCTTCAGCCCCTGGGGTCTCTTCTCCAGCCATCAATCATATCTCAGGGCTTCCGCCGGGTCCAGTTTAGAAGCCCTCCGGGAGGGATAAATTGTCGACAGAAAACATATCAGCATGGTCCCTATGATAATGATGACTACATCACTGTAATTGACCTGGGAAGGTAACTGGCTCAGGTAATATACATCTCCGGGAAGTATTTTGAAACCGAAAAGATTTTCGATGTATACAGATAGCTTCTCAAGGTTTAAGGCAACTGCAAGCCCTCCGATACAGCCCATAAGGGTACCGATGGCGCCGATCGTTACCCCTTGATAAATGAATATCCTCATGATGCTTGCTGAAGTGGCTCCCATGGATTTCAAAATGGCAATATCCTTGTTTTTTTCCATGACTATCATAATGAGCGTGCTTATTATGTTAAACGCCGCAACCAGAACAATGAGACTGAGGATGATAAACATGACCCGCTTCTCAAGTTTCAGGGCGGAGAATAGGTTCTTGTTCATTTCCATCCAGTTCCTTGCCCAGAAAGGGAATCCCAGTTTTTTCTCTATGGATTTTGCGATGATATTCGCTTTGTAGATGTCATTAACCTTGATTTCAATGCCCGTTACCCGTTCTCCCAGATTTAGGAAATCCTGACAGTCTCTCAGGGAAACGTATGCGAGGGTTGAATCATATTCATAGAACCCGGAATCGAAAATACCCACAACAATAAACCTTTTCATTTTGGGAACCATTCCCATAGGTGTGGAAATCCCCATGGGCGAGATTATATTTACAGGGTCGAAAAGAAGAAGCCCCATATTTTTTGCCAGTTCTTTGCCTATTACAATGCCCGGAAGCGCGGATTTATCCTTGCCGAGTTCTATGGTACTGCGCTGTTTTTCAGAAAGATACTCAATGTTTCCTTCGTGCATCTTTCCCAGATTAATAACTTTGAAGGCGGTATCTACGGACATTCCCCGCAGGATTACACCGCTGGTGCGACCCTCATTTCTCAGCATGGCCTGACTGAATATGAATGGTGTGGAGGCGACGACAGCTTCGACTTGTTCAACCTCGCTTGCGACCTTCTGGTAATCTTTCATCGCCCCTGTGTACTGCATGAGAACGACGTGAGAATTTATTCCCAGTATTTTATTACGGAGGTCGGTCTCGAAACCATTCATTACAGCAAGGACAATGATGAGTGCGGCAACACCCAAGAATATCCCGGCAACGGATATGAATGTGATAATGGAGACAAAGATCTGCTTTCGCTTGGCCCGGAGGTATCGGAGACTGATGAAAAATTCAAAGGACATGATTAATCTTATTCTTCCTTGCTTCTCAAAAGGGGGAAAAGGATAACGTCCCTTATGGAGGCAGAGTTTGTGAAGAGCATCACCAGCCTGTCGATACCTATTCCTTCTCCTGCTGTAGGCGGCATCCCGTATTCGAGGGTTCGAATATAATCCTCATCCATCTCGTGTGCCTCATCATCTCCGGCTTCTCTGGCTCTAAGCTGCAGCACAAATCTCTCCCGTTGGTCAACAGGGTCGTTAATCTCGGAAAAGGCATTGGCGATTTCTTTTCCACAAATATAAAGCTCGAATCTGTCAGTTACCTCTGGATGATTGGGGGTTTTCCTGGCAAGGGGAGAAACCTCAACGGGATAGTGAGTTATAAAAATCGGTTGAATCAGCTTGTCCTCCACTTGTTCTTCAAATATAGCCATCATGACCATTCCCGGTGCATCACTATCCTTGATGTTCAGGCCGAGATCCTTTGCGCAGGCGAGCATCCTGGCATCATCGGTGAGGACTTCGGCGTCTATCTTGCCATATTGGACAATTGCATCTCTGACTGAAATGCGCGGCCACGGGGGGGTCAGGTCAATCTCAGTTTCCAGGTACTGAAACTTCGGGGAGCCAAAGAGTTCGCAGGCGATGAAGTTGAACATCTCTTCGGTCAGTGCCATCAGATCCTCGTATGTGGCGTAAGCTTGATAAAATTCCATCATTGTAAATTCAGGGTTATGAAAGGTGGAAATGCCTTCATTCCTGAAACTCTTATTTATTTCGTAGACCCGTTCGAAACCGCCTGTAACCAGTCGCTTCAGATACAATTCAGGGGCTATCCTCAGATAAAAATCCATGCCCAAGGCGTTGTGATGGGTCTTAAAGGGGCGTGCCATGGCGCCGCCTGCCTTTGGCTGCATCATGGGGGTTTCCACTTCCAGGAAATCTCTTTCTTCCATAAAGCAACGTATAAGCTGAATGATGCGGCTCCTCCTGGAAAAGACCTCCTTAGTATGAGGATTAACAATCAGATCGAGGTGACGTTGACGGTATTTTGTCTCTATATCTGTAAGGCCATGCCACTTCTCCGGCAGGGGTCGTATCGCCTTTGAAAGGAGCCTCAGTTCATCAACATCGATCGTCAGCTCATTCGTCCTGGTTCTAAATATCTTCCCCGCGACAAAAACTATATCCCCCACGTCGAGCCTTTTGAAGAGCGAATAAGCCTTTTCTCCCACCTGATTCTTTCTGACAAAGGCCTGAAGCCTCCCCGTTCTGTCCTGAATAATGACGAAAGAACCTTTTCCAAAGTCTCGAATGGCCATCAGTCTGCCCGCTATGGCGAATCTCTCGGCGATCATGCCTATGGCATCACTGTCCATGTGCGCAAAACGGGTGATGATGGATGCGGCTGTGTCTTTGACCCGGGCATCATTGGGATAAAGATCAATGCCGTCAGCCTTAAGGGATTCTATCTTTTCCCTTTTCTTCCTTAATAGTTCGCTGTCTTCCATAAATACCTTATCCAGTTCATATAAACCGAATTTGACTATATTTTTTTTGGGGATTAGTCAAGCATGATTTAAGATACGTCAGCGCAATGAGATCATTAAAGAATTCACAAAAAGGGATTTTGAGCGACGGCAGGTCTCTCTGGACTCATAATTTGAACTGAGCTCAAGGTAAAGAGAGTAGTGAAGGCGTTATAAGAAGTTGCAGTAGGGAGGTCTTAAAATATTAGTGTTTGTTCACTATGCTGGACACTCTTAGCCATGACTGCTTATTTTTCCCAGCTTGATGGCACAGAATTCGCCACACATAGTACAGCCCTCTTCTTTTGCGCTTTTACTGGTTTCCAGAAGTCTTTCAGTCTTCTCCGGATCAATGGAGGCCTTCACCTGGCCCTGCCAGTCGAATTCCTTTCTGCATCGTGCCATCATGATGTCCTTCTCGAAGGCGCCGGGGATTTCCTTCGCTATGTCTGCAATATGCGCGGCAATCTTTGAGGCTATGACTCCTTCCCTGACATCTTCAAGTGTAGGTAGACGCAGGTGTTCTGATGGCGTTACGTAACAGAGGAAGTCTGCACCCAATGATCCGGCTATTGCTCCGCCAATTGCTGAAGTGATGTGGTCGTAACCAGGGGCTATGTCCGTTGGCAGTGGTCCTAGGACGTAGAAAGGTGCGCCGTCACACAAGCTCTTCTGCAACTGTATGTTGGCCTGGATTTCATTGATGGGTACATGACCGGGGCCTTCGATCATGACCTGAACTCCTTCCCCTCTTGCTCTTTTTGCGAGCTCGCCCAGAAGAATGAGTTCCTGCACCTGTCCCCGGTCCGTTGCATCCGCGAGACACCCCGGCCGGAGACCGTCACCAAGGCTTAGAACCATGTCATAACGTTTCGCGATTTCTAACAGCCTGTCATATCTGTCATAGAGGGGGTTTTCTCTGTCATTAAATGACATCCAGTTTCTAATAATGGACCCGCCTCTACTGACAATGCCTAAAATCCGTCCTTCTTCCTCGATACATGCTACACTTCTTCTTGTCACGCCACAGTGAACGGTGATGAAGTCAACGCCGTCCTCGCCATTTTCCTCGATAACCCTGAACATGTCTTCAGCAGTCATCTCCATGATGGCTTTCTTTGCCTCCAGCATCTCAGCGGCAGCCTGATATATGGGAACAGTCCCCAGAGGAACAGTTGATGCCTCGATGATTGCCTGCCTGATCTTCCGGATATCTCCTCCTGTGGAGAGGTCCATGATCGTATCTGCCCCTGCGGCGACTGAAATTCTTACTTTTTTCAGCTCCAGGTCGAAATCCACACGATCCCTGGATGTCCCTATATTGGCATTGATCTTGGTTCTGAGACCCTTGCCTATGGCAAGGGGCGCTATTGCAGTGTGTTTTTTATTGCGGATTACCACGATATTGCCTTTTTCAACACCTTCACGGATAAATTCAGGGGACACCCCTTCCTTCTTGGCACATAGCTTCATCTCTTCAGATATGAAGCCATTTCGTGCTCTCTTTAATTGAGTCATTTTAGAAACGCTCCTGTAATAGTCGAACGATATAAACAATGCGGGGCATACCCTTTCTAAGGATATGCCCCACAAGAAATATTACGCAGATTCGATTTCCTCCGCTGGAATTATCCAGATCAGGTTCTAAGGGTATATTCTCAGCCTGGTCGGCACCCCTGCACAGTCAGTATAGATGTGATTTCTACTCCATTTTTTTCATGAAATCAAGTACAAATTCAACTTTGCCCAATTTTAGCCCAGTTTTAGATTGCTAAGAGCCATAATGTTTTGTATGATTCGAAGACTTACCAGATATGAGGAAGGGGGTTAATTATGGTTAACAAGGCATTATTGATAGGCAGGCTGGGTGCAGATCCTGAGGTAAGATATACGCCTGACGGCACCATGGTGGTCAATTTTCGTTTGGCAACAGATCTTCAGTGGAAAGATAAGAACGGAGAAAAGATTCAGAGAACAGAATGGCACAGGATAGTGGCCTACGGCAAATTGGCCGAAATCTGTAGCAATTATCTTTCCAAGGGGAAATTGATATTCATTGAAGGCCGAATTCAGACACGGTCCTGGGAAGACAAAGACGGAGTAAAGCGCTCCACTACGGAGATTGTTGCTTCAAACATGCAAATGCTGGATTCAAAGGGGCAGACGCGGAGCCAGGATACGGCTGTCGATGATCAGACTCTCGCATCAGCAGGGTCCGAATCCGCACCGGATGATGTTCCCTTTTAGCCTGCTCCGGCGTTATTTCTTTTCATCGATTTTCTTAGAGTCCGGCCCCGTTTCGTTCTCATCCGATTCTCGGACGGATTTCTTGAAGTTCTTAATGCCCTTTCCAATGGCGCCACCGATTTCCGGAAGCTTGCCGGCGCCAAAGATGATGAGAACGATGACGAGAATTACAATTAACTCAGGCACGCCTATTCCAAACATATTTTCGTGACCCCTTTTTGATATTATAAACAGATCTAAAGCACCAAGACGCCTTTGTCAAACCTATAATATTACGGCAGCGTTAAGTGCACAACCTGACCTCGTTCACCCAGGTTGCCGAGAGATTTTCCTTTAAATGTGATGTCAATACCGCCTGCGTTGCCGACAACAACAATAAAGCGCGACGCTTCTCTCTCTATCTTTTCACCTGGGTGCAGTAAAATTTCATATGGCGGATTATTATCTGCAGTGACTCTTAGCCATGTCATCTCTCTGGCTTCCATGGTTATTTGATATGTTTCGTCTGTGTCGCCCTGGTTTTTATTGATTTCCTCAGATGCTGTCCCCTGCGTCATCTTCTGCTTCTCTTGCGTTTCGCGCGGGGCCGGTTGTGCCTGCGACAGCGGGATTGGCTGGGCATCTCCTTCTTGAGTTTTTGCAGCCACGTTTGCCTGATCCTGAGCTTCACTCTTGGGGCTTTTTCCAATATCATCGGTTGGCTTCAAACTGAATGATTTATGTTCCTGTTCGGGAATTTGATTTTTTACAACGTCGATTGCTGTTTCATATGTAGATAACGAGAAAGTAACAAGGCCAACGATAATAATAATTAATAATCCCCACAGGAAAGCCTTGTAGAACAGCCTTGCAGATTTAGGGATTTCTTTATTTTTTTCATCGCGGTGAGTCGGATTGAGTGTTTCTATGTATTGCTCATAAAGAGCGAGAATTACGTTGCTGTCGATGCCCAGAGTCTTCGCATATATTTTAATGAATGACCTCGTAAAAACTGGCGGCGGAAGCAGGAGAAATTCACCATTTTCAATGGCTGCAAGAGTAGCTACGTTGATCCGGGTGCGTTCGAATATATCTCTTAATGTAAGCCCTTGGGATTCCCTGATGGATTTGAGATCGTATTCTGTAATACCGAAGCCTTGGTAGAGTTTTACCGAAGGCCCCGTATTTTTTATCGTATCAACCATGTTTAATATTCCGGTTAGATGCCACAGTAAGAAAAATAACGGCTTGCAAAGCCTGACAATTAGCAAATCATATTAAGTGCATGATTACCACCAATTTCAGAGTCACGCAACAGAAAGATGCAACTTTCAAAAAATCGGAAAGCTTGGTATATGTCAATATATCTCTCGATAGGAAAATTTAGCTTATGGATAATTGCACTGAGTTTGTAATGGCTGTAGCAAGAGAAGCGGGCATCTTTTTAAAAGAAAGGCTAAATGAGAAGCACGTAATAAACTACAAAGGGGAAATAAATATTGTCACGGAGGAAGATAGGCTTTCTGAAGAAATGATTACTTCCAGAATTCGTGAGAGATATCCCGATCACGACATCCTTGCAGAAGAGTCGGCAGGAATGGCGCTGGGTTCGAAGTACCGATGGATAATCGATCCCTTGGATGGGACGACGAATTATGCTCACGGTTATCCGGTTTTCTGTGTATCCATTGCTTTTGAAAAAGAAAGTGAAATCCATCTGGGCGTAATCTACAATCCTATGTTGGACGAAATGTTTGTGGCAGAGAAAGGCAAGGGAGCTTTCTTGAATGGTCAGAAAATCTCAGTATCAAATACGGCCGATCTTTCCAGGAGTCTTCTGGCTACCGGTTTCCCCTATGACATAAGGTCTGACAGAAATAATAATATCAATTACTTTAACGGGATGGCGAAGAGTGCCCAGGCTATTCGCAGGGCTGGATCCGCGGCTCTTGATATGGCCTATATTGCGGCGGGCCGTTTTGATGGCTTTTGGGAACTGAAACTCATGCCGTGGGACACGGCTGCCGGGTGGCTTATGATCCGTGAATCAGGAGGAACAGCTACGGATCTCTTCGGCGGTGCTTTTCACCTTGAGGCTCCCCATGTCCTGGCCACGAATGGAAAGATACATCGCGACATGGTTGCGCTGCTTAAAAAAATTGACGGGGAGACCTTCTCCTGACTGAGTCCTCTCAGAGATTACCTTGCCTCAAATGCGAAGAACAAACTGCCTGTGCCTGTCAATACCGGCAGGAGCAAACCCTAACCGGCAGCGGACAATGCAACCACCATCTATTATGCCTTCATAGGACGAAATGGCGATTGTATTATTTTTACAAACTCTATAACGGGCCTGACCCTGTATCATGATCCTTATCCATCCACCGGTTGTAAAACCCTGTGAACCGCCAGCGGGACTGGCGAAGCTGGCAGGTGTCATGTGTGACCACGACATCCCCTGCAAAGTAATTGATGCCAATGTGGAGGGTTTCTCAAGCCTCCTCTCGGAAGGAGGGATGGGGGGATATTACCCCGAAAAGTGGATAGCCGACGGTAACAAGGGGGCGATTCCCAAAAATTTATTGAATACTTGGACGAACCGTTCATTCCGTTATCTGGAAAGCAACATTACCGCTTTAACCTCCTGGGAGACCTATAAGAATATTGATCGTTATAAACGGGCGGTAATTGACCTCAACCGGGTTCTCGCGGTGACTGCGTCGGAGAGCGGCGCGCATCTGAGTCTCGCTAATTACCTTGATCGGAATCTCTCTCCCCTCCGAAGCGCCGATTTGATAAGAGCTTCTGAAACACCGGAACACAATCCATTCTATGGGTATTTCAAGAAGCGTCTTGGGGCGGCGCTGGAGCAGGAATGCCCGGCCACTGTCGGATTTTCATTAAACTATCTGAGCCAGGCACTGTGCACCTTTGCCATGATCGGCTTCTTGAAACGAGAATGCCCCGGCATCAGAGTTGTCTTGGGCGGCGGGCTGGTCACATCGTGGATGCGGCGACCAGGATGGGCGAATCCATTTGGTGGCCTCGTTGACGACATGGTGGCAGGACCGGGAGAGAGCGCTCTTCTTTCATTGCATGGCACTGCGTATCAGCAGTGTCGTCACACTCCCGACTATGCCGTTTCATCGATGAATGGATATCTGTCTCCAGGTTTCATCTTGCCTTACAGTGCATCGAGTGGCTGCTACTGGAACCGCTGTTCCTTCTGTCCCGAAAGGGCGGAGGGTAGTCCCTATGAACCCGTGCCCGTAGAGCGGGTAATTGAGGATATTACGAGCCTTGCCGAAAAAACGAAACCCGCCCTCGTCCATCTTCTGGATAATGCCGTTAGTCCGGCACTTCTAAATGCTATGGCGGGATCATCTTTCAGCGTTCCGTGGTACGGATTTGCCAAAGTATCCTCGCACCTGACGGACTTTGATTTCTGCCGGGCTCTGAAACGATCTGGTTGTGTCATGTTGCAGCTTGGACTGGAATCGGGGGACCAGGATGTCCTGGACAGTATGCAAAAGGGGTTTGATTTAATGACAGCTTCCGCCGCCTTGAAGACGCTGAAGAAGGCCGGTATCGTAACCTATGTGTACCTGATTTTTGGAACGCCTTCGGAAACTGTTGCTGAGGCCCGCAAGACCCTTGATTTTGCAGCCAAGCATAGCAGGCAGATCGATTTTCTCAACCTTGCGATCTTCAACCTCCCGGCTTACAGTCCGGAGGCCCGGGAGCTCGACGTGAGTGATTTTTATGAAGGAGATCTGTCGCTTTATAGGAATTTTTTTCATCCCCGAGGGTGGAAAAGGAGCCTTGTGAGGCAATTTCTTGACAGGGAATTTAAGAGGCATCCTGCCATTGCTTCGATACTTAAGAAAGCCCCACCCACATTTACCTCCAATCACGCCCCGTTCTTTGTGATGCAAGCATGCTAAATGCTTGTTTTGTGACCGCCGTCATCTTTGCAGGCATACGGAACGTTTATATTGATTTATCTCTAACCATTCATTAAGATTACAGGCAATTAGTTGTAATTAAAGGCACAAAAATTGCAGTGTTTTCATAAGATAGGATAAGACAGGCAGTGGAAAATGAGCAGTTCACGATTCGTTTTCCTCAAACAGGAAAAGGTATGGAAAATTTGTTAAATGCCCACTTCTTGGGCCGTCACTTTGCTATTTCCTTTTCCGTCAAATAACATGCCGGATCGGGAGCCCATATGTCTCCCGTGACCGCTTCCGCTCTGGCCCGAAAATTTCCACCGCAAATATCGAGCCAGCGGCAGTCGGCGCATCTTCCTTTCACGTATTTCTTTCTGTCTTTAAGCCTAAACATCAGCTCGTTTGATGTATCCATCCAGATCTTGCTGAAAGGACGTTCTCTCACATTTCCAAATGAGACGCCCCTCCAAAACTGATCCGCATGCACTTCCCCATCCCAGCTCACGCAGCCGATGCCGCTTCCGGAACTGTTGCCCTCGTTCACCATAAGGAGTGCAATAGCTTCCCTTGCTCGTTCGGGATCCTCTTCCAGCAGGCGCATGTAGACATAGGGTCCATCGGCGTGGTTATCCACTGTCAGTATCTCTTTGGGCTTCCCCCGGTTGAACATGTCCATGGTTTTATCCATGACAAGATCCAGGACTCGCCTCTTTTCATCTGGGGAGAGGTCTTCGTTAACCAGCCTCGAACCGCGGCCGGAATAGACTAAGTGATAAAAACATGCACGGGGTATTTTTTCCTTCTCTATGAGTTCGAAGAGGGCAGGGATGTCCGCAACATTTTTCCTGTTCATGGTAACACGCATTCCCACTTTGATTCCTTCATCCCGACAGATTCTAATTCCTTTCAGGGTCATGTCAAAAGCTCCTTTTACGCCCCGAAAGCCGTCGTGCGTCTTCTCCATCCCATCGACACTTACGCCAACATAGGAAACCCCGATTTTCTTGAATGTATATGCTAATTCTCTTGTGAGCAGAGTCCCGTTGGTTGATAAGACAACCCTCATACCCTGATCTACAGCGAATTCCGCCAGCTCTGGAAGATCCTCTCTTATCATGGGCTCACCGCCGGAAAAAAGGAGGACCGGTGATCCAAAGGAGGCGAGATCGGATATCAGTTTCTTTCCCTCGTCTGTGGTCAATTCATTGTTGTATCTGATGTTTTGGGAGCTTGAGTAGCAGTGTATGCAATTGAGATTACACCTTCTGGTCATGTTCCAGACCACCACAGGCCGTTTATGCTTCTCCCCTCCATAACGGAGCGAGTCCATTGTTTCTGCTGTGCCACAGCACAGTCTTGAGATGCTTATCATATGTTTGCCTCAGAGCCTCAGTTCATACCCTCTGCCGGAGACTCGTTCCTGGCCACTTGTTGAGAGGTAATGTCCACGGGTTAAATGCTGGTCTGGGTGGGCAGCTTCTTCTGTTGTTGTTCATGCATAAAAAAATTATATGTGGATGCCCAGTTCTCGCCTCTCTATGCGTCTTTCCGAGAAAAAAACCTGCTCATTCAACAATTCCCAGGCACGTTCCTTACTGAAATCGGAAATATGTCCATCCCGGATGGTTATGGCGCCCTGGTCTCTGAGATCCCATAAGACCTGTTGAATCTCAGCAGGCTCTTTTCTGGTGTACCTGGCCAGTTCATCGAGAGGGTTCTGATTGTCGGGCAGTGGCCACTTCATGAGAAAATATAGAACGGCAATCAATCTGGTCCATGATTGGCTAAGTTCACCGAGGGCGTTGCCTGTTTGTCTGATTCTGTTCGAAAATTCTTTAAGCATAAAAAGAGACACGTTGCCGCTTTCCCGGAGCAGGCTGCGAAAGGTGTCCCCGTCAATTACAGCCACGCTGCTGTCCTCAGTGGCCTGTACCGAAGCTGTACGAGGCGCTTCGATCAACGCCGCCATTTCACCGAAGTACTCTCCCTGCCCCATTTCAGCCAGGACCTTCTTTGTCTGGCCGGCGCTTTTTTCCACGCGGACGTTACCCATCAGGATGTAGTACATTTCCTGTCCGGTGTCCCCCTGTCTGAAAACATAAGTATCTTTTGGGTACATATGGCCGAATTTCCTGAACAGGCGTTCCTCGACTTTCATGATTTTCTTTCTGGGTTTTAAGAAGGCCTTTTCAAGGAGGATCAGATTTCTTCTCTGGTGAGAAGAAATAAGCTCCGCGCAGAACAAGAGGATTAATGCCACGTAGAAAACCCAGAGCACAAGGATGACCACGGTTTCCAGCGAACCAAATATCAGATTATATTTTGCATCACCAGACATATACCAGGTAAAAAAATGCTTGGCAATTTCCATTAAGGCTGAAAAGATGGCGGCGCCGGTCAGCGCACCGCCCAGACTGACTTTTCCCGTGGGAGTTATTTTATAGACTATCGTAAAAAATGCCACTGTCAGCAGATAAGGCAGAAAGAAACGAAATAACGCTCCATGCAAGAAGGGAAGAATCATGAACTCTTTGCTGAAAAGGAGAGGTTGTATTGCAAGCGTAGTTGAAATATATGTGATCCCCACACTGGCGACGCCTACAGCCCACCCCATGGGAATCATGGCAATGGCAAGGAGGTTTGATACGAAGTAATTTCGTCGGCCTCTCGATCGGAAAATCATGTTCATGGCTGTCTCAATAGCGCTGAAGATCATGGCAGAAGACCATATCAGACTTATGATACCGACCCAGCCCAGGAGCTGTTTTTTCTGCTCCATAGGTCCTAACTGGGACAGCAGGGATTCTGAGAAGTAAGGATGAAAACCATGGATTTTTTCAATGAGTTCGTTCTGAATGTTCGGGTGTGAGCTGAAAATATAGCTTGCCACCAGCATGGTTAAAATGAAGAGAGGGATAAAAGACAGCATCGCATACAGCGAAATAGCCGCAGCCTGATTGGTATTGCCGTTGGCCTGGAAATTTCTTATCGCGTCCCAGACTATGTCCCATCCTGTGGCAAGAACGAGATGGGGCCGTTCCATCTTGTGTTTCAATTTCTCATATTTAGATTTTGTTTTTTCAGACATGGTTTTTAGAGAAGCTGTACTGATACTGCATTATAAGAGTACTTCTGCAAAACATAGCACGCAAGCCGGGAAAACTATATGGGAGAGGCAGGGGTGTGTCAAGTTCAAATGAGCACAGAATTTCGTTGAAAAGGTCTTTCGTATCCTGTAGTCTTCCCGCCATGAGGAATTTCAAGTATCTTGGTCTGCTGATCGTCTTTAGCGTTCATATGGCCTTAGGGGGCTGCAGTCAGAAAGACGAGGGAGTCACCGCCAGAAACCTGACCGACTCGGGACCCGCCTATGGGGACATAATAGTGGAAGGCTCCATCGGTGACGCCAGCAATCTGATTCCCATCCTTTCTTCAGACAGTACTTCTCATGAAATTTCCGGACTGGTCTTTAACGGTCTTGTCAAATATGACAAAGACGTCAACATAGTGGGAGATCTGGCTGAATCATGGGAAGTGTCTAAAGACGGGCTTGTCATTACGTTCCACCTCAGGAAGGGCGTTAAATGGCATGACGGCCATTCCTTTACCGCCCGCGACGTCTTATATACGTATCAGGTTACAATCGACCCCAAGACACCAACCGCGTATTCAGGTGACTTCCTCAAGGTGAAAAAGGCAGAAGTACTGGACGATCATACCTTCCGGGTTGCTTATGATAAACCCTTCGCCCCCGCACTCATGAGCTGGGGGGCAGCGATTCTGCCGCGACATCTCCTGGAAGGAAGAGATATCACAACATCTCCCCTGGCGCGTCATCCCATAGGAACAGGACCGTACATCTTCAAAGAGTGGTTGCCCGGCCAGAAGATAGTCCTCATCTCCAACCCGGACTATTTTGAGGGCAGGCCGTATATCGATGGCTTTGTAATGCGGATAATACCGGATACGGCCACCATGTTTTTGGAATTGCGCGCAAATGGCATTGACAGGATGAACCTGACACCCCTTCAGTACACGAGGCAGACAGAGAATAATCTCTTCCGGAAGAATTTCAATAAGTACAGGTATCTCTCCTTTTCCTACACTTACCTGGGCTACAATCTGAAAAATCCGCTGTTCGCTGACAAGCGGGTGCGGCAGGCCATTGCGTACGGTATCAATAAAGACGAGATCATCCAGGGCGTCTTGCTGGGCCTGGGAAAAGTTGCCACCGGCCCTTACAAACCGGGCACCTGGGTTTACAACCCCAATGTAGAGACCTATCCATACGACCCGAAGAAGGCAAAGGAGCTTCTGGCGGCTGCCGGATGGAAGGATACAGATGGTGACGGTATACTGGATAAAGATGGGCAACCTTTTGTTTTTGAAATTATCACAAATCAGGGAAACGAGATCCGGGCAAAGTGTGCAGAGATTATTCAAAGGCGTCTTTCCGAGATAGGGATCAAGGTTAAAATCAGGGTCTTGGAGTGGGCTGCCTTTGTCAATGACTTCATTAACAAGCGGCGCTTTGACGCAACAATCCTCGGCTGGACAGTACCTCTCGATCCCGACATATATGATGTCTGGCATTCGAGCAAAACGGGACCGCAGGAACTGAATTTCATATCCTACAAAAACGACGAAGTTGATAAACTGATTGAAAAGGGAAGGGGCACCTTCGACCAGAAAGAAAGAAAAAAATACTATGACAGGATTCAGGAGATATTAGCGGAAGACGAGCCCTATACGTTTCTTTACGTTCCCGATGCCCTGCCGATTATCCATGCCCGCTTTCATGGCATCGAACCGGCCCCTCTGGGAATAGGATACAATTTCATCAAGTGGTATGTTCCCAAAGAAGAACAAAAGCTGGTCATGACGAGGTAGTGTTTTAAGTTGCATCTGCAATAGCATTAGAATTACCAAATACCCCTTGAATAATTCCATTCATTGAGTAAGAATAGAAAACATTCAATCCTCAAAAGGGAGTGCGATGAAAAAGCTGTTATGCTCTAGAATATTACTCCTCACCCTCCTGCTTTTCATTTCCCTACCAACCCCAGCCATAGCAAAAAAGATGAACATCCTCGTCTACCCCTTCGAGAACACAGGGAACAAGGAATACTCCTGGATATCAGCGGGGATGACCGAAACGGTAATCAATGACCTCATGGGCATAAGAGAGGTCAGCGTCATCTCCAATGAAGATAAAAGGAAGATTATGGAGGAGACGAAGTTTATCCTCTCCGGGCTTGTTGCCGAAGAGACGATGTTGAAAGTTGGTAAACTTACGGGTGCCAACATCATCTTTACCGGAAGCTATCTGGTTTCAGATAATAACATCAGGGTGATTGCCCGTCTCATCAATGTGGAGACAGGGAAAGTAGAGACTTCCGCCAAACTTGATGGCAACCTCGAAAAAATCTTTGATCTCCAAGACAAAGTCATCCTTACACTCCTGTCTGATACAAGTAAGGTTACTATCCCTGATGTAACACAGGTTAAGATTCCCGAGACCGACAAGAAAAAAATAACGGAAAAACCGAGGCCGAAAACCACTGCCTATGAATTATACGCCAAGGGTCTGGAACTACGAGATACGAGCCCTAAGGAGGCTCTCTCCTATTTTAAGAAAGCCTTGGAGGTAGATAAAACCTATGTTTCTGCATTGATTCAAGCGGGCTTCGCCGCCGGTTACACGCTGAACCTCTTTGATGAGGCACTGAACTACCTCACCCTTGCCGATAAAATATCGAAATCCCGTAGGGCCACCGACACCACCGACTATGCCGGGCTAATGATGAACATCGGTATCGTCTACTGGCAGAAAGGTGACCTTGACCGTGCCCTGAAATACTTCATGGATTCTCAGCAAATACTCGACAGGCTCGCATTGCAGAATACGTCAGGCTTTGCTAACCTCATGAGTAACATCGGTACTGTCTATAACTCAAAAGGCGACTATGACCGTGCCCTCAGATACTACCTGGATGCGCAGGCAATAGAGGAAAGGCTCGGTCTGCAGAATACGGCAGGATATGCCGTCCTCATGATGAACATCGGTGTCGGCTATTGGCACAAAGGCGACCATGACCGTGCCCTGAGATACTACCTGGATTCTAAGGAAATACGGGACAGGCTCGGATTGCAGAATACGGCAGGCTATGCCGGGCTCATGACGAACATCGGTAATGTCTACTATTCCAAAGGCGACAATGACCGTGCCCTCAGATACTACCTGGATTCTAAGGAAATACGGGACAGACTCGGATTGCAGAATACGGCAGACTATGCCGGCCTCCTCTTTAATATTGGGCTTTTATATGAGAAACGGGGTGAGAGAGGGATGGCAGGGAGATATTACAGAAGCTCTTACGATACCTATGTCAGAGCCGGATATATAGGTTCCGACAGAGATAATGCTCTCAGTAATGCCCAAAGTCTCGGATATTAACTACGCAACCCACGCTCTTCCTTCATCAAATATAGATGACTTTTTGTTGTAGTCTCAGGTCTTGATCATTATTAGCAGAAAGTAGATTTCAGGAAGGCTTCAATAAAAAAGCCGCGGGGGTGAATGGCCCGCCGAGAAATAACGGGCGCTGTCCCTTTTTCCCGGTATGATGTTGTAAACTGCTTTAGCACTTGAAATCGCGGTCACTCTGATGTAGAAATAACTCATCAACAGAAACTGAAAGGAGCGTAACAATGAAAAGGTATTCCCTGCTGATTGGTGTATTGTGTCTGTTAGTAGCTCTCTCCGCATGCGGCATGAAAAGTGTGAAGCATGGGGCTATGGTCGATGAGGCGAAGGTGAAAAGCAATGTTATCGACGGCAAGACGACAAAATCCGAGGTTGTGATGGAATTCGGTCCTCCCACTAAGACCATGGAAAATGAGAAGATGTTTTTCTATGAGTGGTCAGAAACAAGCTCGTCCAGCATGCCTGGATACGGCGGGTCGACCACCATTACCAACAACCTCATTATTCTCTTTGATGACAATGGCGTCGTAAAGAGCCATAAGATTACTAAGACCGGTGCGGAGTCAAAAAAGGGTTTCGGCGAACAGAAAGACAAGTAGGTTGTGTTTGGTTGAGACAGGTTGGAAAAGGCTCCTCGAAAGAATCTGAATATTTCTTGTGATCGGGTCGGGATGCAATGCCGGTATTCATCGGCACCTTTGCCATATTTGGGTCTCTGCTCCGTGATATTTAGAAATTTCATCATTATTCGCCCTCTCGACCCGTGATAACCGAATTTCATCGGATCATAACTGTTAGCATCAGTAGCTGGAATTGATACCTCCCAAACTCTTAGTTACTTCCCGCGGTTTTTGTTTGAAGATTTCTGATTGCCTCAAGGTAAATCCCCGGCTCCGCCGGGGTTTCCCAGAGTTTGACAATTCCGGGAGTATGAAATTAACACGCGCTTATCATGCAAGATGCTTTTGTCATACCCGAATGCTTTTGTCGGGTATCCAGCTTTTAAAAATCGGACAAGATCTGGATTCCCGCTCAAAAACACTGCGGGAATGACAGGTGTTTCAAAAACCTTGACGATTATGTTTTTTGGTTTTCGCTCGCGATCATGCCCCTTCGAGGGGCCAGGAAGCGTAAGGCCTCAGACTTTGCCGGAGGATATTTATTAATGCACGAGATGCCCAATCAGTGCAGAGCCGGTATATACTGATTTCCACGAAGTTGTGATCAATTCATTTATTTTAAAACTAATCAGGAACCAAAGGCAAATGATCAAACCTACACGAATTATAAATAAACTCGTAAGCGGGGCGCCCATCACCATAGCAGCCCTCGGCGATTCCTTGACGCAGGGATGGATGGTCGATATGGGTTATATTGATTTCTTGGAGCAAATGCTTCGCATAAAGTTTCCCGAAAGCAGATTCAAGCTTGTTAACAGCGGCATACCCGGTGATACGGCTGATTCCGGCCTGTACAGGTTGGCGGGGGACGTTCTTTACTGCAAACCCGATTGCGTCTTCATACAATACGCAATCAACGATGCCTTCTCGGGATTTACAGAACAACGATTTAAGAAAAATATAAAAGGTATTATTGAGAAAATTAACGAAAATGCTGATACGGATATCATCCTGATAACATCGGGCTATATTGGCGACAATGATGACAACCGCCACATGGAAAGATATTATCATCAGCTCACAGTGCTGGGAGAAGACTACCATATTCCTGTTGCGCTGGTGCACGAGTACTGGAAAGAGAAGGTCAGGGATGGAATAGCCCTCGAATCTTTGGTGCAGTATGATGGTGTGCATCCTACAGAGGGGGGCTACAGACTCATGGCAGAAGCGGTCATGGAGCTATTTGAGATAAATGAAAAAGGGCATGCGTAACCAAATATATGGACGAACCATTCATCACACTTCACGATATCACAATTCGCTTACGCGACAAATTTATCCTCCGCCACACTTCATGGAAAATTCTGACCGGTCAGCACTGGGCCATACTGGGACCTAATGGAGCCGGTAAATCTTCGCTGGTCAGGGTTCTCACAGGTGATGTCCCCTATGTTCGGGGCAGCATTACCTATCACTTTCCACAGCATCCTTCCGAGATAATCGGTCATGTATCATCCGAGCTCCAGGAGCATTTGATCGCAAGGGAAAAATTTCAGGATATGTCACGCTATTTTGCCGGCAAGCTCTATGATTTTGAAAAAGCGAAAACAACAATTCTTGCCGGCGATCATGATGGGGGTGATGGTTCGCCCGATCTTGGGAAAATCGTGGATATTCTGGGTATAAGCTACCTTCTGGATCGCGGTATACGCTATCTCTCTTCCGGTGAAATGAGGAAGGTGCTTATCGCCAGGGCATTGATAAAATCTCCGAAGCTCCTGATTCTCGATGAACCTTTTGCCGGAATCGATGCGGGCTCACGAAGTAAAATCGTAGAATCCATAGCTGAACTGGTCAGGCAAGGGCTCCAAATAGTGCTGGTTACTCATCGCGCGCAGGAGATCCTTCCCTTTATCTCCAACATACTCTTCATCAATAATGGCAAAGTATTGATGCAAGGGAAACGAAACGATGTCCTGACAACTGAAAATCTGAACCGTCTTTATGATGTGAAATATTTTGACCGTGCGTTTACATTGGAAAAAAGAAAATCCGGCTCTGTAAGAAGCGCATCATATAGAAATGGTATTTTGGTGGATATGAGAAACGTGTCCGTGAAATACGGGAATGCGCCGGTATTGAATAATGTGAACTGGACTGTCAGGCGACACGAAAACTGGGCGATTGTCGGGCCCAACGGTTCGGGGAAAACCACTCTCTTGAGTTTGATTGCAGGTGATAATCCTCAGGCATATGCCAATGAAATATATTTGTTTGGAAAGAGGAGGGGATCAGGAGAGAGCATCTGGGATATCAAGGCCCGCATAGGCATGGTGTCTTCAGAGATTCAAACGCTCTACAGAAAAGAAATAACGGCATCTGATGTAGTAGCGTCCGGCATCTTTGACTCCATAGGACTCTATAGAAATCTTAATTCGGAACACGAGCTACAGGTCGACAAATGGATTGAGTTTTTCGGCATATCGCATATCGCAAATAACATATTCACTCACCTTTCTTTCGGGGAGAGAAGGATGGTGCTTTTGGCCCGTTCGATGGTGAAGTCGCCAGAGCTTCTTATACTTGATGAACCTTGCCAGGGTCTGGATCAAGAGAATCGGAAGCTGTTCATGGGCCTGATTGAGATGATCGGCAGAAATACAGATACAAATCTCGTATATGTGACGCATTATCAAGATGAGCTTCCTGCATGTATTGATCATGTTCTGACATTGAAAAAACCGGACCTCTATGAAACGGGCACTACAATATAATCAATTGACAAATGACATATTCACTTCTTCCCGTCCATGCCAGTCTATGCTATATTTCCATCAACTTTTTCCCTGGTATTTCTTGCGTATTTTTCGTATTGCTTTTTTTAGTAAACACGTATTAAATGACCTCTGCATCTATTGCGGGCTGATCAATCAGTTTATTCAATTCATAGAAATTGAAGCTCTCCGCAGCAAGCTGCGGGGAATGTGCTCGCTACCGAATTAAAATAACCAACCAATTTAACAGGTCACGAAGAAGGAACTTTCCACTTAGCAATCGGCAATCCGTTTCCCGCTTTATTTTTGACTTTTCATGAGGTCATAAAGGATGAAATCGAGGAAGGGATTTACACTTGTTGAATTGATAATCGTCATTGCCTTATTGGCAATAATTGCCGCCATTGGCGGAGTGACCTTTCATTCGTATACGCTGAACAGGAATCTAAAGTCAGCAGCGAGAGAGATTGTGTCTGATTTTTTTGTTTACAGGGCGAGGGCAGTCTCTGAGGGAAAGACCTATCGGATCGCTTTTGATATTGACGGAAACAGCTATACCATCCAGCCGGGCTCATCCACTCCCGTCACCAGAAGTCCCTTAGCATTCGGGTCGGATATTAGAATAATCGCTGCCAGTTTCGGAGCGGGACATGCCGTTAATTTTTTGGCCAGAGGAACGGTGTCTCCATTCGGGAATATTAAACTCGTAAACAGCAGGCAATCCAATGCCATAATTAAGGTCAATATAACGGGAAGAACGTATGTGAAATTTGATATCAAATAGCCAGTGTTGAAAAAAGTCCGATACATGCATGACATCTGACCTTTTTTATTTCACTCATGATCGCACCTTGAGGTTGCTCCTCAAGTAATCTTTAAATTTTTCGTAGCTTGCGGGAAGCTCAAAGTACCCCCCTTTTTTCTGGTCAATGCCCTTCAGGCTCTCCGGCAGTTCAGGGCTTATTCCCAGGAGGCCTTCGATTTCATCGGGAAATTTTGCCGGATGGGCGGTCTCGATGGATACGCATAAGGGGAAGTCACCGTATCGTTCCAGGTATATTTCAAGGCCCCTCCAACCTACTGCTCCGTGCGGCTCCAGCAGGATTCCATACTGATCGTGTGTCCTTTTGATCGTTTTCTTTGTCTCCTCGTCAGTGATGCTCACGGAGAAAATCCATTGCCTCATCTCGTTTATGTCCGGGTATCTATGGACAGCTCCCCCGCGATCAACTGTTCCCCCATAAAGGTCGAAGAATCGGGCGAGGTTGCTCGGATGACCAACGTTCATGGCGCTGGAGAGACACGCCCGAGACGGTGATATTTTTTCATAGACGCCTGTCTCCAGAAATTTAGGAAATTCGTTATTCTCGTTAGTCGGCATGACAAGCCTTTTCACAGGGAGGCCCATCCTTCTTGCATATTCGCATCCCAGGGCGTCGCCGAAATTTCCCGAAGGAACAGAAAAGACTGTTTCTTCGCCACCCCCGGCAAGTTGTGAGTAGGCGTAGACATAATAAATAATCTGAGGGAGGATCCTCCCGAAATTAATGGAATTTGCCGAGGTCAGGTTAAAGTCAGTGAGAGACGGGTCAGAGAAGGCCTGTTTGACAAGGTTCTGGCAATCATCAAACTTGCCCAGTACGGAGATGGCCTGAACATTTTCGCCGATCGTATCGAGTTGTTTCTTCTGCCTGCCGCTGACTTCGCCTTTAGGATAAAGGATGTAGACGTCAATGCCTTCGACACCCTTGAAGGCCTCGCCAACAGCGCTTCCCGTGTCTCCCGATGTGGCAACCAGGACATTCAGCCTCGTATCCGGATCACGGAAATAGCTCATCAAGCGGGCCATCATCCTGGCCGCAAAATCCTTGAAAGAGGCTGTCGGTCCCTGATCCAGCCTCATGATATATTTGCGGTCTACCACTCTTTCGAGCGGGACCGGGTAGTTGTACGACTCTGCTACAATCTTTTCCAGCACCTCGCGAGGGATTTCATCTGCGAGAAAGGCTGTCGCAACAAGCATGGCCGCGGTGCTGTAAGGCCTGCCCCGCAGGGCCATGATACTCTGTATGGGAATGACCGGAATGGGATCCGGCATGAAAAGCCCTTCGTCGGGCGCCTGACCATGGAGGAGCGCCTCTCTGAAAGAAACAGTCTTCTTCCATGGAACAAGGCCGGGGATACCACCAAGATTCCTATTTGTGCTGTAGTAATAGATTCTCTGCGACATGATAAAGAAAAGATATCCTTTTGAAATATTCCACCATGCGGTGGATATGTACAGGTTATGACTATCATAATAGTCGTGATCAAGCAAATACGTAAATTTTTTCTTGACAACGGCTTTCTTTTGGTTTAATCACTACCGAAACGATAGCATTAGTAGTGATTATACTCAAGATAGCTTATGAAACTTTCCACGAGAGCCCGGTATGGAGTCCGACTGATGGTTGCCTTGGCCCTTAACTATGGCAAGGGCCTTATATTTCTGAAGGACATAGCCAAGGGAGAGAACATCTCTGAGAAGTATCTCAGTCAAATCATCATACCCTTGCGTGGAGTTGGTTTGGTGAATTCCAGCAGGGGGGCATATGGGGGATACAGTCTTTCTAAAGACCCGTCGCAGATCACCATGAAAGAGATTATGGATGTCTTGGAAGGGGACTGTTCTCTTGTGGACTGTGTGAATGACCCTTCAAAATGTCCGAGGGTTCCCATCTGTGCGAGCCACGATGTCTGGGCCATTATAGGAGGAAAAATTTCAGAGACCTTGAGTTCGATAACCCTGGATATGCTGGTCAAAATGAATCAGGAAAAAGCTCAAAAGGCGATGATGCATAATATCTGAAAGATGCTGATATCCAAGAAGCCCTTAAAGGAGAAACGGCAGGGCGGATTTGAATCATCTGCTGAGGATTTATAGTGAAAAAAATATATCTGGATAACGCAGCGACGACCCCGACAGATGCAAGGGCATTGGAAGCCATGGTGCCCTTCTTTTCGCAGATGTACGGGAATCCCTCAAGTCTCCATGCCTTCGGTCAGGAGGCCAAGCATGCCATCGAGGAGGCGCGGTATATCGTTGCGCAATCTATCGGCGCCGAGCAGGAAGAAATTGTTTTTACCAGCGGGGGCACGGAAAGCAACAATGCCGCGATTAAAGGCGTGGCATACGCGAGGCGTGATAAGGGGAATCACATCATAACCTCGAGGATAGAACACCACGCTGTCCTGGAAACATGCCATTTTCTGGAGAAGCAGGGATTTCTAGTGACCTACATCCCCGTTGATGAATTTGGCCTCGTCGCTCCCGCGGATGTGAAAAAGGCTATTACGGGAAAGACGATTCTGATTTCCATCATGCATGCGAATAACGAGATAGGGACAATTGAGCCGATTGCTGAGATAGGTAATATTGCGAGAGAGAAAGGAATATATTTTCATACCGACGCCGTTCAGACTCTTGGCCACCTCCCGATAGATGTCAGCGAACTGAACGTAGACCTCCTCAGCGCCTCCGGGCATAAGCTGTATGGACCAAAGGGCGTGGGGATACTATACGTAAAAAAAGGAGTACGCATGTTCCCTTTCATGCATGGCGGTGACCAGGAACAGGGCCGCCGGGCATCGACTCATAATGTGCCGGGAATCGTCGGTTTTGGAAAGGCCGTGGAACTGGCAAAGGAGGAGATGGCAAAAGAGATCGAGCAACTGACACTGCTCCGTGATAAACTGATCAAGGGCGTTATTGATAAGATTGAATATGCGCGTTTGAACGGGCACCCGAAAGAGAGGCTCCCGAATAACGTCAATGTTTCCATTTCATACGTGGAGGGCGAATCCATGCTGTTGAATCTTGACATGGAAGGGATAGCCTGTTCAACAGGCTCTGCCTGCACTTCATCGTCTCTGGAGCCTTCGCATGTACTGGCGGCCATCGGGCTCTCTCATGAGCTCGCCCACGGGTCATTGAGATTTTCCCTGGGTAGACTGACCTCAGAGGAAGACGTAGGTTACGTCCTTGAAGTCCTCCCTCGCATTGTCCGTAAACTGCGCGCTATGTCTCCTCTGTATAAGAAGGAGGTTAAGTAATGGAGTACAGTGAAAGGGTCATGGAGCATTTCAGAAATTGCAGATTGGATGAAGCAGTTGGGTAAGATGAGTAAGAAAGTTTTGGTGGCCATGAGCGGCGGCGTCGATTCGTCCGTTGCGGCCATGATTATGAAAAATGAAGGATACGACGTATCCGGGGTTACCATGTGTCTCGGCATCAGAGATGGAGGGGATCGTGTCAGGTGCTGCGGCCCCACTGCCGTCGATGATGCGAAAAGGGTTTGTAACCGGCTTAAAATTCCTCACCATGTCTTCGATTATTCCGAAGAGCTTGAGGAAAAGGTAATCGCGAGATTTGTCAGTGAGTATCTGAGAGGAAGGACGCCGAACCCCTGCGTTGACTGTAACCGTTATTTGAAATTTGGGAGTCTCCTGGAAAAAGCAAAGGTCCTTGGGTTTGATTTTTTGGCTACAGGACATTACGCGGCAATAGAAAAAAACGATGGAGGTTTACATCTGAAAAAGCCACGGGACAGGAGAAAGGATCAGACATACTTTCTTTATCCTATTCCCTATGATGGCCTTGGGTCCATACTCTTTCCTCTTTCATCCCTGACCAAAGAGGAAGTCAGGAAGATGGCAACAGAAGCAGCTTTGCCCGTTGCACGAAAGCAGGAGAGCCAGGATATTTGTTTTGTGACTCAAAAAAATTATCAGGCGTTTCTGTTGGAGCGGGTGCAGGATCTAAAGCCGGGTCCCATTTTGGATATGCAGGGAAATGTCTTGGGTAAGCACAGGGGTATCATATTTTATACCATCGGCCAGCGGGGTGGTCTGGGTATCAGTAGTAGAACACCCCTTTATGTTATCTCTATAAAACATGAGAATAATAGCATCGTCGTAGGTGGGAAGAATGACCTGAAAGCAAACGGGCTTGTCGCCGGAGATTTGAATATGCTTGCTGAAACCTTGCCACGCGAGGTTTCAGCAAAGATCAGGTACCGGAAGAGGGAGGCGCCCTGTGCGGTAACTCTCGAGAGTGACAGCGTCAGGGTAACATTTACGGAAGAGCAGGAAGCAATCACCCCCGGCCAGTCAGTGGTCTTTTATGCGGATGACCGTGTTCTGGGAGGGGGAATCATTGAAGAGGTTTTGCATGGAGCTTGTTGAAAAGATCAATCGATTAAGAAAAGAGAGAAATGCCGTCATTCTTGTGCACAACTATCAGATCCCCGAGGTTCAGGATATCGCGGACTATGTGGGCGATTCCCTGGGGTTGAGCATCCAGGCGTCAAAGACCTCTGCTGATGTTATAGTGTTCTGCGGCGTCTATTTCATGGCGGAGACGGCTAAAATTCTTTCACCGGAAAAGACTGTTCTCATCCCGGACGTAAAGGCGGGCTGTCCCATGGCGGATATGATTACGGCCGAAGAGCTCCGGAAACTGAAGAGAGAACATCCCCGGGCGAAGGTTCTCTGCTATGTGAACACAACGGCTGAGGTCAAGGCCGAGTGTGACGTATGTTGTACCTCAGGGAATGCGGAGCGGATAGTGCGGGGGGTTTTTCGGAGTGACGACGAGATAATTTTTGCTCCCGATCAGTATTTGGCTCATTATATATCTACCCAGGTTGGAAGAGACTTTATTTCCTGGAAGGGTTACTGCCCGACGCACGTGAAAATACTGCCCGAAGATATTGCCACCAAAAGGGCGCTTTATCCTGATGCCGAGGTTATGGTGCATCCGGAATGCACACCAGGCGTCACCAAGCTGGCTGACAAGGTTCTCTCGACGGAGGGCATGATGAGGCATGCCAAGAAAACGAAGACGAGAGAATTTATTATAGGTACGGAAATTGGCATTCTCCACCGTCTGAAAAAGGAAAATCCCGAAAAATCTTTCTATCCCATATCGGAGCGGGCGGTCTGTCCGAACATGAAACTGACGACCCTGGAGAAGGTATTGTGGGCTCTGGAGGAGATGCAGTATAAAGTTACTGTGCCGCCGGACATAATCAGAAAAGCGAAAAGCAGTCTCCAAATAATGCTTGATCATTAGATTGCTTGTAAGATCAGGATGCAGGTATGGAACCATTTGACATTACCGTTATAAGAAAGGGTATACGGGAAATAATCTCCCGACGTGTCTCGGAAGAGATTCCCCTTACCATAGAGGTAAACGGGAACGAACTGGTCACACTGCTCTCAAGTCCCGGAGAGCTGGAGAACCTCGTGTACGGATTCCTTTTTACATCCGGCTTTATAGAAGAAGCGAGCGACGTCAAGAGTCTGATCATTGACCGGGATCGGTGGAAAGTCGCCGTGAAGCTTGCGGGGGAAGGCATATCTGAAGATATGCTCTTCAAGAGGATCTATACCTCAGGCTGCGGTAAGGGAGTCATTTTTCACAATCCCCTGGACGTGATGAACCGGGTGCGGCTCCCCGATGGCTTTACCGTGGATTATCGGAAAATCGAAGAATATATCGGGATGTTTCAAACGAAATCTCCCGAGCATAAGGAAACGCGAGGCGTTCACAGCAGCGCCCTTGCGGACGAGAAGGATATTCTTATCTTCCGTGACGATATAGGCAGGCACAACGCGATCGATAAGGTTATCGGGGAAGCCATGTGCCGGGGACTTGAGTTTGAAAACAAAATGATCTTAACCAGCGGTCGCGTATCCTCGGAGATCTTGTCCAAGATACTGCGGTGCCGGATACCGGTAATTGTGGCCGCGGGGGCGCCGACCAACCAGGCCGTGAAACTGGCGAAGAATGTTAATCTGACCGTTGTCGGTCTCGCCCGGGGGAGCATAATGTGTATCTTCAGCGGCGAGGAGAGAATCTTCTGAGAGACAGATTCATTGCATTAATACGGCAATCAAATATACGTCATGCCGGACTCGATCCGGCAGAGTCCCTCATGGGCTCCCGCTCCTCCATTAATCTGCGATATTTAATTGCCGTTTTATAACAAGATGACATGAAAGGTGAGATAAAATGAGTAAGATCGATGCAAAATTAAAAATTGAGACCTTGGCCCTACACGGCGGCCAGGAAGCGGATCCGACGACGGGAGCAAGGGCTGTTCCCATTTACCAGACAACTTCATATCAATTCAAGAACACGGAACACGCGGCCAATCTTTTTGGCCTGAAAGAATTCGGCAATATTTATGTGCGGCTGATGAATCCAACGACCGATGTTCTGGAGAAGCGAATGACGCTTCTGGACGGCGGCGTCGGTGCGCTGGCGGTCGCGAGCGGCCAGTCGGCAATTACCTTGGCGCTCCTCAATATCGCACGGGCAGGCGATGAGATTGTTTCGGCTGACAACCTTTACGGGGGGACGTACAACCTCTTTCATTACACCTTTCCCCGCCTGGGGATAAATGTCCATTTCGTCAAATCGAATGACCTCGCTGCTTTCGAGAGAGCTATCACACCTAAGACAAAGGCCATTTATGCGGAGTCTATCGGCAATCCCAAGCTTGATGTGGCGGATCTCGAAGGCATCGCCGGCGTCGCCCATAAGAACGGCATACCCTTTGTCTTGGATAATACCGTGTCACCATATCTCCTTCGCCCCATTGATTTCGGCGTGGATATCGTCGTTTATTCGGCAACCAAATTCATCGGCGGTCATGGGACATCGCTTGGTGGTGTAATTGTGGACGCGGGGAAATTTGACTGGACTGGCGGGAAGTTTCCTCTCATTGACGGGCCTGATCCGAGCTATCACGGTATCAATTTTGTGGAAGCCCTGAAGCCCATGGGAAATATTGCCTATATTATAAAGGCGCGGGTATCTCTCCTGCGCGATCTGGGGCCGGCGCTCTCGCCGTTTAACGCATTCCTGTTTCTTCAGGGACTGGAGACGATCCATTTGAGGATGCCCCGCCATTCCGAGAATGCCCTGGCTGTGGCGGAGTATCTCGAAAAACATTCTAAGGTCGCCTGGGTCAATTATCCGGGGCTTAAGTCCAGTTCGGAAAGGGGAAGGGCGGCTAAGTACCTGCCGAAAGGTGCGGGAGCGATTCTCGGATTCGGGATCAGAGGCGGTTTAGAGGCAGGCAAGAAATTTATCGATTCGTTGGAACTCATCTCACACCTGGCCAACGTGGGAGATGCAAAGACCCTGGCAATACATCCGGCGACGACGACGCACCAGCAGCTCTCGGCAGACGAACAGTTGGCAACGGGCGTGACCCAGGATTTCATTAGACTCTCTATTGGCCTGGAGCATATTGACGACATCATCGCCGATATCGATCAGTCCCTGGCGAAGATTTGATTTTGAGGAGGCAGTTATGGGCAACATATATTCGGATATTACGAAAACGATAGGAAGGACTCCCCTGGTGAGACTCAACAGGATGCAGGCGGGGTCGAAGGCGGATATTGTAGTGAAGCTCGAATCCTTCAACCCCCTTTCCAGTGTGAAGGACAGAATCGGTGTCGCCATGATAGAAGCGGCAGAGAAAGCGGGTCTTATCAAAAAAGACACGGTCATCATTGAACCGACAAGTGGAAACACGGGGATTGCCCTCGCCTTTGTGTGCGCAGCCAAAGGATACCGACTTATTCTTACGATGCCCGAGACGATGAGCATGGAGAGGCGGCAGCTGCTGACTATCCTGGGAGCGGAGCTGGTGCTGACGGAGGGGGCGAAAGGAATGAAGGGAGCCGTGGATAGGGCGGAGGAACTGGCAAAGGATTATAAGAACAGCTTCGTACCCCAGCAGTTCAAAAATCCTGCTAATCCTGAGATTCACCGGCGCACAACAGCCGCGGAGATCTGGCAGGATACAGATGGCATGGTTGATTATATTGTCTCAGGGATAGGCACTGGCGGGACAATTACCGGTATCGGTGAAGTGTTGAAGAAAAGAAAGCCATCGGTAAAGATGATTGCCGTTGAACCTGCGGATTCGCCGGTGCTGTCAGGCGGGAAACCCGGTCCCCACAAGATTCAGGGGATTGGCGCCGGGTTCGTCCCGGAAGTGTTGAACAGGAATGTGATGGACGAAATCATCCAGGTGTCCCACGAGAATTCGGGAGAAATAGCCAGACGCCTGGCGAAGGAAGAGGGTATACTGGTAGGAATATCCAGCGGCGCCGCCCTGTGGGCCGCGCTCACGGTTGCAAAGAGGAAAGAAGCGGAAGGCAAGATGATCGTGGTCATTCTTCCCGATAGCGGTGAAAGGTATCTCTCGACGTGGCTGTTTCAGAAGTAGCAGGTGGTTTTCTAAATGACGGAAACAGGAAACAAAACAGATAAAGATAAATCCATAGGCGTCGTGGAAACGCAGTATTATACCTATGCCATACCGGGCAAGGAACATAAACTTGAAAGCGGGGAAAAACTGGGACCGATCACCCTCGCTTATGAGACATACGGAAAGCTGAACAAGGAGAAGACGAATGCGATATTGGCACTGCATGCCCTTTCCGGGGATGCCCATGCGGCGGGCGTTCACAGTGGCCAGGATAATAATGGCTGGTGGGATGATATGATCGGGCCGGGAAAGGCCTTCGATACTAACCGGTATTTCGTCATCTGCTCAAACGTCATCGGAGGCTGCAAAGGTTCGACTGGTCCCTCTTCGATAAACGAGGCTACGGGTAAGCCTTATGCCCTGGATTTTCCCTTTATAACCGTGGCCGACATGGTCCATGCCCAGAGACATCTGATAGACTACCTTGGGATCGACAGGCTCCTTTGCGTGACGGGTGGTTCCATGGGTGGCATGCAGGTACTCCAGTGGGTTGCCTCTTACCCGGAAAGGGTGAGGTCTGCCATTCCCATTGCCACGGCGCTTAAACATTCTCCCCAGCAGATTGCCTTCAACGAGGTGGTCAGGCAGTCCATCATGGCTGATCCAGCCTGGCGTGAGGGTAACTACTATGAGTATGGCCAGCCGGAGAAAGGGCTGGCATTGGCGCGCATGATCGGGCATATCACCTTCATGAGCGATCAGTCCATGGAGGAGAAGTTTTCCCGGCGGCTCACGAGCGGGCGTTTCAGCTTCGGATTTGACGCTGATTTTGAGGTGGAAGGTTATCTGCACTACCGCGGTGCGAACTTCGTGAAGCGCTTCGATGCCAATTCCTATCTCTATATTACGAAGGCAATAGATTACTTTGATCTCTCTGGAGGCAGGTTGATACCCGGCGGAAAAGCAATCGACACGCGCTTCCTGATCATTTCCTTTAAGTCTGACTGGCTATATCCGTCTTATCAGTCGCAGGAGATAGTCCGGCTGTTGAAAAGGAAGCATGTTGACGCTACATACTGCGAACTCCGCACCACTTATGGCCATGATGCCTTTCTGATTGAAGTGGAGGAGCAGACAACCCTGATTAAACATTTTCTGGACAAGACGTTCAATGGTTATCTGGTGGTGAGTGATCATGGCATCTGAAGACATCCGCCTGGATCACAGAATAATTTATTCTATCATTGGGCCGGAGTCCCGGGTTCTTGACTTAGGATGTGGTGAAGGTGACCTTCTTTATCCCCTTGTCAGGGATAAACAGGTTCGGGCGCAGGGCATCGAGCTCGACGACAAGGCCATTCAGGAGTGTGTCAAAAAGGGATTAAGTGTTTTTCACGATGATATTGAACACAGCTTGCGTGAATATCCGGATAATTGTTTTGATTATGTGATTCTGAACCAGAGCATGCAGGAGGTTAAGAACGTTGACTTCGTCATCCATGAAGCCCTGCGCATCGGCAGCAGGGTCATTGTCGGGTTTCCGAACTTTGCTTTTATCAGATCCCGATTCATGCTTTTTTTCCGGGGGAAGGCGCCAATCACGAAGTCGCTTCCCTATACCTGGTTTGATACGCCCAATGTCCGTTTCTTGAGCATTGATGATTTCAGCGATTTTTGTACGGAAAAAAATATCCGGATCATAGAAGCCCATTATCTGGGGGAAAGAAGGATTATTCATTTCTGGCCTAATCTATTGGCATTGAACGCTATCTTTGTTTTAGCGAGTGGAAATGCTAAAAAAGCATGAATGGGTATGGCCTCAGTCGGCATCCACATGGAGCGATTTGACATTGGGCAATTGGATAATTTTCTGGTAGGATCAAAAAAGAGAATCTTGGAGTTGCAGGAGAGTTGAAAGATGAAAGAAATGCAAGGTAAGGTTTTGGCCGTAAATATTTCCCAAGCGAAAGGTGAAAAAAAACATAATATCGGTTGCGGGCTGTTGCTGGTGAACCATGGTTTGAAAGATGATGCCCACGTAGGTTCTTGGATCCGGCAGGTAAGCCTGCTGGCCAATGAAAGCATCGACAAGATCAGAGAGAAGGGTCTCGACGTCCAGTATGGAGATTTCGCGGAAAATCTAACCACAGAGGGTATTGATCTGCCCTCTCTTCCTGTCGGCACACGGTTGAAAGTGGGAAGTAAAGTGCTTCTCGAAGTCACACAAATCGGGAAAGTTTGCCATGAGCGGTGCAACATCTTTTACACGGTAGGCGACTGCGTCATGCCGCGGGAGGGGATCTTTGCGAAAGTCCTGGTTGGCGGCGAGGTCCAGGTGGGCGATCAGATCGAGTTTGCCAAGTAGGCGGATGAGTATAATCAACGAAAAGGTGATGATGGGTCATTAAAACTGGCCGTTTTCTGTCAATAAGGATTTTCGAAGCCATAAATCAGGATATCCCTGATCCTAAATTATAGGCGGGAAATAATGTCATCGTAGAATTGTTGGTGACGTAAATATGTTTTTGGAGAGACAAGAGTGTAAAAAACAAGTTTACCGAAGATGGAGGTATTTATGAAAAGGGTCACAGTAATTTTGGCTATTATGTTCCTGGCATTCGGCCTGGCCTATGCGAAGGATTATACGGTTACTAAGAAGGCGGGTAGTTACATGGTTCATGTAAGAATGGACAAGAATCCCCCGATTACCGGCAAGAATAATGTAGAAACAAGTATACAGGATGCCGCCGGTGCTGAAGTCGTTGATGCGGTGGTCATTGTCGAATACTCCATGCCCGCCATGCCCGGGATGCCGGCTATGCATTACAAAACTAAAACGGAGACGAAGAACAAAAAATACATGGCAACCGTTGATTTTTCCATGTCAGGAGCCTGGAACATCAATGTCAAAATCACGCGCGCCGGAAAGACGCAGTCGGTAAAGTTTAATGTGGACGTCAGCTAACGTATGGAAAACGGTCATTCTTGCTGCGGTGATGTTTCTTCTGGGGACTTCGGCAGCGGCCCAGGACCTCAAGCTCTCCGACCTTATTGATGAAGCGTTGAAGAGTAATCCGGACATCAGGGCTTCACAGGCGAAGAGCGAAGCTGCCAAATACCGCATCCCCCAGTCGAAGAGCCTCCCTGATCCGCTGGTTTCATTCGGTTATCAAAACGAGGGCTTTAACCGGTACACCTACGGCGAGGAACAGGGTTCCCAGTGGATGTTTTCAGCGTCGCAGCAATTTCTCTTTCCTGGCAAACGTGCGCTGAAGGGGGACATGGCAGAGCGTGACAGCCAAAGCCTGGAGGCCATGCATGAACTCCTGAAGCTAAAGACGGCAGCGCGGGTCAAAGAACTTTACTACGATCTCTTTCTGGCCTACAAAAATATCGATCTTTTGAAAGACAAGAGAGACCTCTTTGTCCGGACTGAGGACCTCACCCTTGCCCGCTACGCGGCCGGTAAGGCGATGCAGCAGGAGGTCCTCATGGCGCAGACAGAGAAATACATGCTCCTCGAAAAAGAGGAGATGTTGAACCAGAAGATATGGTCTCAGGAGGCCATGCTCCGGGCCACAATAGGACGTGAGAAGGGGCCGCCCCTGGGGAGACCCATCGAGCCAGCCTACACGCCATTCACAATCACCCTTGATGAGGCCTTGCAGATGGCCGATCAGCGCTCGCCGGAGATCAAATCCAGAAAAAAAATGATCGAAGCGGCAGACACCAAAATCCTTATGGCCCAGAAAGAGTACTACCCGGACTTTAATATCACCGCCGGCTACTTCAACCGATCCGGTGACTTCAAGGACATGTGGAATGCACAGGCGACGGTCAACATACCCCTGTACTACAAGACAAAACAGGAACCGGCAGTCCTTGAGGCAAAGGCGTCTCTTGCTCAGGTGAAACAGGAACTGGAGGCCGTTAAACTGATGATATCGGCAGCCATACAGGATAATTTTTCTATGATCAAATCGTCGGAAAAGCTAATGGACATTTATAAGAACGGTTTAATCCCCAAGAACTCTCAGGACGTCGAGTTGGCCCTGTCGGGATATGCCACCGGGAGGACAGAAGCAATAGTGGTGATTACAAGACTGAAAACCCTGCTTGATTACGAAATCCTTTACTGGAGCCAGTTTGTGGAAAGAGAAAAAGCTATCGCGCGACTCCATGCCATTACGGAAGGTCAGGTTTCATCTCCAGGAGGTGCGGGCAAATGAGAGAGCGAAATACCTTTATGATGGTGATGGCCGCCAGTGCGGCAGCAGTTATGTTTCTTCTGGGGATTATTTTTTCAGCACCGCTCCTGGCCCAGGGGCATGCGGGACATACTGTTCAGAAGCCCGCGGCAGCGGAGAAAGCTAAGACGGTCAAACCTGATCTCCAGCAGGAAGAAACGGCGGCAGAGGAGGTTCCTCAGGTTGAGCTTTCTCCCGAACAGCAGCAACTCATCGGCGTAAAGACGGTCAAGGTTGCCCTAAAGCCCATGCAGAAAGTCATACGAACGGTGGGAAAGGTAGAGGCCGACGAACAGAAGCTGGCCACCATCAATACCAAGATCGAGGGCTGGATTGAGAAGCTCTACGTGGATTATACAGGCCGTTACGTAAGGAAGGGGGAGCCATTGGCGGAGATTTACTCTCCGGAGCTTCTGGCGACCCAGCATGAGTACCTCAGCATATTGAAATGGACGGTTAAGCAAATCGCCCCGACGGATCGACCCGGCGCCGCCCAATCGGGGCGCGATCAGACAAAGACACAAGCGACTTCCGAACCCGTTTCCGAATTACGGGACATGATTGCGAAGGATGCCAAGGCCACGCTGGCGGCTGCCAGAGAGAGGCTGCGGATATGGGACATCTCCGAGGAACAGATCAATAAAATTGAGGAGACAGGGAAGCCCGTCCGCACGTTAATCCTTTACAGTCCGGTAAGCGGGTTCGTTACACAGAAAGCGGCCATTCAAGGGATGAAGGTAATGCCGGGAGAAAAACTATTTGATATAGCCGACCTCTCCACGCTCTGGATAGTTGCCGATATTTACGAATACGAGTTGCCCTTTGTACGGGTAGGTCAACAGGCCCGCATCACCCTCAGTTATTTCCCGGGCAGGGAAGTGGTGTCACGGATTGATTATATCTATCCCACCATCTCAGCGGATACGAGGACGGCGAAGGTGCGACTGACTCTGCAAAATCCGAAAGGCGACTTTAAGCCACAGATGTTTACGAATGTGGAAATCAGGATCGGTCTGGGCAAGAAGCTTGTCATCCCGGAATCGGCTGTGATCGATACCGGCGTCGAGCAGGTGGTTTATGTGGACCGGGGGAATGGCGTTTACGAACCCCGTGTTGTCCAGGTCGGCCTCCGTGCGGACGGCGCCGTGGAAGTCCTGCGGGGCTTGAAAAGCGGCGAGAAAGTCGTGTCGACCGCCAATTTTCTGATTGATTCCGAAGCCCAGCTCAAGGGCGTCAAACCCTTACGCAATCCGTAGATCAGAATTGAAAGTATCATATGATTGCCAGAATCATTGAATACAGCGCCCGCAATAAGTTTATCATCTTTCTCATGGTGTTCATTTCCATTGCCTGGGGTTACTGGGCGCTGAAAAATGCGCCGCTTGACGCCATCCCGGACCTGAGCGATACGCAGGTCATCATCTATACGGAATGGACAGGCCGGAGCCCCGACCTTGTAGAAGACCAGATCACCTATCCAATTTCATCCACCCTTCTTGCTGCGCCTCAGGTACAGGCGGTCAGGGGTTTTTCCTATCTTGGCAGTTCCTTTATCTATGTCATTTTCAAGGAAGGGACAGATATCTACTGGGCGAGAAGCCGCGTGCTGGAGTATCTTCAGGCCGTTAAAAACAAGATTCCCGCTGATGTTAATCCCGTCCTTGGTCCTGACGCGACGAGTCTTGGATGGGGATTTTCCTATGCCGTCGTTGATGAGACGGGCGGGCATGATCTCTCCGAACTCCGCTCGCTCCAGGATTATTCGCTCAAACTGGCGCTGGAAAGCGTTCCCGGCGTTTCACAGGTGGCGAGCGTAGGCGGGTTTGTGAAGCAGTACCAGGTAACCATTGATCCGAACCGCCTCCTTGCCTACAACATTCCGATCACCAAAGTGATGGAAGTAATCCGGAAGAGCAACCGGGACGTGGAAGGCAGGGTTCTGGAGATGTCCGGTGTCGAATACATGGTGAGAGGCCGCGGTTACATCAAGAGCCTTAAGGACCTGGAGGATGTCTCCCTGGGCGCGGATAATGCGGGAACGCCGATCTTTTTGAAAAATGTGGCCAGCGTCCAGTTCGGACCGGAAATCAGGAGGGGCCTTGCGGAACTGGACGGCAGGGGAGAGGTCGCAGGCGGTATTGTCGTTGTCCGCTTCGGTGAGAATGTTCTCAATGTTATAGAACGGGTCAAGGAGAAGTTAGAGAAAGACATCACGCCCAGTCTCCCCAAGGGGGTTAAGATTGTTACCACTTATGACAGGTCAGACCTGATCAAGCGTTCCATCGACACCCTGAAAGATGAAATCATAAAGCTCGCCGTTGCCGTCAGTGTCGTCTGTCTCATCTTCCTTTTCCACCTGCCCAGCGCCCTCGTGGTGATCCTCACCTTGCCTGTGGCTATCATCATGTCATTTATCTGCATGTACTATCTGGGTGTCACATCAAATATCATGAGTCTCAGCGGTATCGCCATCGCCATCGGCGCCATGGTTGACGCCTCGATCATCATGGTGGAAAACTCCCACAAGAAGCTGGAAGAATGGGAAGCCCAAGGCAGACCGGGAAAGAGGACGGACGTGATCATAGATGCGGCCAAAGAAGTCGGTCCCTCCCTTTTCTTCTCGCTCCTCGTGATCACGGTTGGCTTCCTGCCCGTCTTCACCTTGCAGGCGCAGGCAGGGAGGCTCTTCAAACCGCTCGCTTATACCAAGACGTTTGCCATGCTCTTCTCATCATTTCTCGCGATCACACTGACGCCTGTATTGATGACGATCTTTGTTCGTGGGAAAATAAGACATGAAGACAGAAATCCCATCAGCATCATCCTTCATAAGCTTTATGAGCCCATTGCCGGCCTCGCCCTCAGGTGGAGAAAGACCGTCATTATCATTGCCGCCATTGTTGTGCTACTGACAGTTTATCCTTTTATGAAACTTGGTTCGGAATTCATGCCACCCCTTTACGAAGGGACCCTCTTTTACATGCCTGTGACCATGCCCGGGGCGTCCATCTCGGAGGTCTCGAAATTGCTGCAGATGCAGGATAAGATCCTCATGAAGATTCCGGAAGTCGCCCAGGTCTTCGGGAAGGCCGGCCGCGCTGAGACCGCAACGGACCCGGCGCCCCTGGAGATGTTCGAGACGGTGATCAACCTGAAGCCCGAATCGGAGTGGCGCAAGGGCATGGATGTGGAGAAGATCAAGAACGAGATGAATGACGCGCTGTCGATTCCCGGTGTGGCTAATTCTTTTACTATGCCTATCAAGGCCCGCATTGACATGCTGGCCACGGGGATCAGGACGCCTGTGGGGATTAAGATTCTCGGGCCCAACCTGGAAGAGATTGAAAAAATAGGGCTCGCCATAGAGCATCACATCAGGGAAATCCCGGGGACCCGGAGTGTCTATGCGGAGAGGGTCACGACCGGATATTTTCTGGACATCGTCGTACGCAAGGATGAGGTGGGACGATATGGCCTGACCGTGGATGACGTCGGGGAGGTCATTCAGGCGGCAGTCGGGGGGATGAACCTGACTACTACCATCGAAGGACGGGCGCGCTATCCTGTGAATGTCCGCTATGCACGGGACCTGCGAAATAATGTGGAAAAACTGAGGCGTGTGCTGGTCCCTGTGATGACGAGCCGTCCTGCCGCGGCAGCGGCCCCAGGCATGACGTCCCCGTCAAGTTCTACGGCTCCACTGCGCATACCTCTTGGGGAACTTGCTGATATAAAGATTGTCAAAGGTGCGACAGCCATAAAAAGTGAGGAGGGGCTCCTGACCTCCTATGTCTATATAGATTACTCAGGCGGGAACATAGGCGGTTATGTTGACGAGGCCAGGAAGAAGGTGGCATCACTCACGATCCCCGACGGTTATCGCCTTACCTGGAGCGGCGAATATGAATATCTGATTAAGACCCATGAGAGGCTGAAACTCGTCATTCCCCTCACGCTCTTCATTATTTTTGTCCTGATTTACTTCAATACGAAATCAGTCATGAAAACGGCGATCGTCCTTCTTGCCGTTCCCTTTTCCCTCGTGGGGTCCTTCTGGCTTCTCTATATTCTAAATTACAACATGAGTATCGCCGTATGGGTCGGTATCATCGCCCTTGCGGGGCTCGATGCGGAGACAGGCGTGGTGATGCTCCTCTACCTTGACCTGGCCTATGAGAAATGGATAAAAGAAGGGAAGCTGAAAAATGCGGTCGATCTGAAAGATGCCATCATGTACGGTGCCGTAAAGAGAATCCGTCCCAAGATAATGACGGCAAGCGTCATTCTTGCGGGGCTTATCCCTATCATGTTTAGCCACGGCACAGGCGCAGATGTTATGAAACGGATTGCTGCGCCCATGGTCGGCGGTGTGATTACCTCCACCATCCTCGAACTGATCATCTATCCTGCCATCTATATGATCTGGCGGAGCAGGGGTTTGGCGAAAGATTAAGTCTCGCCTGAAATCTGAAAGAAGGTCTATAAAGGCTTTAATGTCACATCAAACATGACAGGATAGGAGATTAATATGGGTCGAACAATAAAAGTCATTTTGTCTATCGTTGCCGTACTCGCGGTGATTGTCATCGCGGCGTATTTTGCCCTTCCCCCCTTATTGAAATCTTTTCTTGTCAAAACTCTTTCAGAAAACCTTCACCGCGAGGTAGCGTTAAAGCAGATAACCATAAATCCCCTGAGGCTTACCGTGACGGTCGATTCCCTCCAGGTCAAAGAGCCTGGAACCGCCGACACTTTTATCGGCTTCGACAGGTTATTTCTGAACATCGACAGTCTTTCCATTTTTCGCAGAGCCCTCATCCTTAAGGAAATCAGGCTCACAAATCCCGTTATCCGGGTGACGCGCCGTGACGACGGTTCTTACAACTTTTCGGATCTGATCCCCCAGGAAGATGAAGCTGCCGAAAAAAAATCACAACCACTGCAATTTTCATTGAACAACATCCACATAGAAAACGGGTCAGTTGACTTCTGGGATGGTCCGAAGAAGACCGCGCACAAGACCAGAGAAATAAATGTCAGCGTTCCGTTCATCTCCAATATGGCTTATTACACTGATGAATATGTCACGCCTTATCTCTCTGCGAACATCAACGGGGGAGTCTATGAATTCAAGGGCAAGACTAAGCCTTTTGCGGATTCCAGGGAATCCGCCTTTGATATCGACATCAAAGATCTTAACATCCCTTATTATCTCTCCTACGTGCCTTTTAAGATGAATTTTAAAATGTTGTCAGGCCTGGTGAGTACGAAGACGATCGTTTCTTTCATTCAGCACCGGGACAAGAAACCATCAATTACCATCAAAGGAGAGACGACACTCAAAGACCTTGCTGTTGACGAGCAGGGAAAGAAGCGCCTGTTGCGTATCCCCATGCTTCAGATCTCCGCTGCCTCACTGGAGCCCCTCACATCGGTCTACCACTTCTCAAAGATTGCCCTGTCTTCACCGGAACTGATTATCCGGCGGAACAAATCGGGAAAATTGAATATCCTGTCGCTCATTCCACCGCAGAAG